>Ga0116174_10001750_pt1 | contig 19394 bp, 19 predicted proteins | sample AD_UKC087_MetaG_FD_89801 | JGI IMG/M metagenome (GOLD analysis project Ga0116174, IMG submission 89801) | Active sludge microbial communities of municipal wastewater-treating anaerobic digesters from USA - AD_UKC087_MetaG | ecosystem: Engineered > Bioreactor > Anaerobic > Digestate | place: USA...
CCGAGATCGGTCAGAAGATCCGCAATCATACGGCCACTCTGGAAGAACTGGCCTGCTGCGCCGCCGCGATGAAGAAACCCGCAAATCCCGGCTCTGGCAGGCAGGAAATGCTGGAGCAGATCCTAAACGAAGTTCTGTTTGGATAAAAGTTATCTGGGCACAGGCGGAGAAAACTCCCCTGTGCCCAATCTATCGCTGCTGCCGTTACGATTGTCGCAGCTGGCACGGTGGTTCCAATCATGCCTTATCTGCTGGCTTTCGCAGCTGGCGCGATGATGTATGTGGTCGTGGAAGAACTGATCCCGGAAATGTCCGAAGGCAAGCATTCCAACTGGGGTACGATTGCCTTTTCCCTTGGTTTTGTGCTGATGATGATTCTGGACGTAGCGCTTGGGTGATTGCAATGGGCAGTCAGCCGAACATATCGGTTTGTGAAGGAGGGATGAAGCGTGGCGCTTCGGGAAAAGCTGGACGCTTATGTGAAGGAGAAATACCAGATTGAACCGGAGATTCTCCCTTTTTCGCATGAGAACTATGAGATATACCGTCATACGGATACCGGGAAATGGTTTGCTGTATTCATCGTCAAACCGCGCCGGGCTTTCGGCCTGGAAGGCGACGGCGACGCGGAGATCGTGAGCTTCCGTATCCGTGACGCAATGCTGCGGGACATGGTGGCGCAGCAGCCTGGCTATTTATGGGGTTACCCAAGCAGCAGATGGAACTGGACATCCGCCGTGCTGGATGGGACGGTGCCCTTTGAAGATATCTGTCGTTGGATCGATGAGAGCTTCAAAGCGACCGGAACGAAAACGAAGAATCTGAAGACCCCGCTCCCAAAGAAAAATCAAACAGAGAGACAATGAATGGAGGTATTGCATGAACACCGTAACGAAAGAAATGACGATCAAAGAAGTCCTGGATATTGATCGTACCACAGCTCCGATCATGATGGAATACGGAATGCATTGCATGGGCTGCCCTTTCAGCCAGATGGAAAGCCTGGAGATGGGCTGCGCCGCGCATGGATCAGATGTGAACGAGCTGGTCGAAAAGCTCAACAATTATCTGGCTGATAAAGCCTGATGCTTACCTTTCGAAACAAGGAGGAATCACGATGATTTACGATTATTCTGTCACAAAGGCGAACGGAGAGCAGCTGAATCTCTCAGAATACAAAGGCAAAGTGATCCTGGTTGTCAATACGGCAACCGGCTGCGGATTTACACCCCAGTACGCGCCCATCGAACAGTTGTATCGGGATTACCATGAGCAGGGTCTGGAAATCCTTGATATTCCCTGCAACCAGTTCGGCGGCCAGGCTCCGGGCAGCGATGAAGAGATCCATGAATTCTGCACGCTGCACTATAACACGACTTTCCCGCAGATGAAGAAATCTGATGTCAACGGCGAGAACGAGCTTCCGCTGTACACATGGCTTAAATCCCAGAAAGGGTTTGAAGGTTTTCAGGAGCATCAGTACAAAGACCTGCTTGAGAAGAAATTTGCTGCCATTGACCCCGAATGGGCCAGCAAGCCGGATATCAAGTGGAACTTCACCAAGTTCGTTGTCGACAGGCAGGGCAATGTAGTCGCGCGCTTTGAGCCAACAGCCGATATGGCCCAGGTTGAAGCCTGTGTTAAAGAATTGCTGTAATGAATCATAATGTACAATTATCAGACCTTCCGGAAATCACGGGAAACAAAAGCACAAGGGGAAATGATCATCATGGATAAGGAGCAGAATAATTTTGATATTCAGGATTACATGACCAAAGGCGTAGAAAGAGTTGTTTCCGACGCGATCAAAGCCACGCTGAAGAATCCCAAGGAAAGCGCGTTTATGGTGAAGTTCGCTGCAGCCAGCAAACGGGCCTCACAGAAGCGGAGGAAAGCAGAAGACGCCGGTGAACATATCCCGCCGTTTCTGATCGCCAGCATCACCAGTCAATGCAATCTGCATTGTGCGGGATGCTATTCCCGGTGCAATCATGCCACGGTGGATGCAGCTCCGGTTGCACAGCTGACCAGTGAAGAATGGCTGCGGATCTTTGAGGAAGCGGACGATCTGGGCATCAGCTTTATCCTTCTTGCAGGCGGTGAACCCATGCTGCGCCGGGATATCATCGAAGCCGCCGGACAAAAGCCCAATATTCTGTTCCCGATCTTCACCAACGGCACTTTCATGGATGAACGATATTTTGATCTGTTCGACAAGCGCCGTAACCTGATTCCCATCATGAGCATCGAGGGCGAAAAGGAAATTACCGATGCCAGGCGCGGCAGCGGCATCTACGACCGGCTGATCGCCAATATGGATGAACTGCACAAGCGGGGCCTGATCTTTGGCGCGTCCGTTACCGTGACCACAGAAAACATCAAAGAAGTATCCTCCCCCGATTTCCTGAAAAACCTGTCCGACAGGGGCTGCAAGGTCGTCATCTTTGTGGAGTTTGTCCCCGTAACAGATGACAGCAAAGAACTTGCGCCAGGGGATGCGGAGCGTGAGTATCTTCACAACGAAATCCTCAGACTTCGCAGGGAACATCCGGAAATGGTTTATATTTCCTTCCCTGGAGATGAAAAGTCTTCCGGCGGCTGTGTTGCGGCAGGTCGGGGCTTCTTTCATATCAATTCTCATGGCGGTGCGGAGCCTTGTCCCTTCTCACCGTATTCTGACATCAACGTCCGTGACGTCTCTCTGCGGGACGCGATGAATTCAAAGCTCTTCCGGACACTCCGTGAAAACGGTCACCTGCTGGAAGATCATGCGGGCGGCTGTGTGCTGTATGAGAAAAGAGAGCTCGTGGAACGGATCATGTCCGGACAGACCGTCTGAGCAGGAGAAGAAAACAAATGCCATTTATCCAAAAGGATATGCCTCAGTACCACTATGCGGATGACGACGGCCTGATCGGTCTGCGGGGCATCATGCACTATTTCCAGAACATACACACCTGGCATCTGCATTCGATCAACAAGGGGAACGATGTGATCCCGCAGCAGTACGGGGCAGGATGGATCTATACAAGGTATCATGCTGTGCTGAAGCAGAAGATCGATTATATGGATGGGCTGACCCTGAAGGCATGGATGGAACCGTACCGCCAGCCTGTTCTGGTGAACGAGAATGTGGAAATCCACCAGCATGGAAAGCTTGTGGCCTGCGGAAAACTGGAGGGCTGCGTGTTCAGCCTCACCCGTCAGCGCCCGCTGCGACTGAGTGCGATCGAATTTCCGGAGGATTTTGCGGAAGACATTCCCAATGAAATTCCGGATTTCCTTGGCATCGAAAAAACAGCGGAAGGGACAGAACCGCGCTATACCCGCACGGTACGCACATCCGATCTGGATGTCAACCGGCATATGAATAACCTGCGCTACATTGAGATGTTCCAGGATGTTTATGACAGCAAATTCTGGAGAGAGTTTGCACCGACGGAAATGGAAATTCGCTTCATGTCCCAGTGTAGGGAAGGTGAAGAAATATCTGTCTGCAGCAGGGTTGATGGCAGCGCTGTTCGACTTGCTGCGCTGCATCAGGATGGGCAGATTGCTGCCGTGGCGGAGTTTCGGGCCTGACGGATTAAGCAGAGCACTTCTTAAGGTTTGCGGCAGAAAGAAATAATATGTGGAAAGCCATCGTCAGTCCTTTTGCTGATCCTGGGTTCTGCTCAGGCTGCTTCTGATTCTTTCCATTTCTTTATGCAGTTTAAAACTGTCATCTGGAGATTCAGAAGCAATCTGGTTTTTAAGCCAGTTCATTTTCCGATCCAGTGTCGCGCTAAGTTCTGCGCAGGCTTGGATCTCCTCTGCAATTTGGATATCGAGTTCATCATCTTTTTTATAACGCAGCTGGTGTTCCATGCAAGCCCAGGAGTCCATTGCTATAGTACGCAGCTGGATTTCAGCCTTCATCATGCGCTTTTCATGTTCCAGGAAAATAGGTACTTCAACGATCAAATGCAGGCTGCGATAGCCGTTTGGTTTCGGATCCGCGATATAGTCCTTTTTCTCAATGAGCGTTATATCATCCTGCTTTAGCAACGCATCTGCAAGCATATATACATCTTCAATAAAGGAGCACACCACCCGGATTCCGGCAATATCATGCAGATCCCTTTCAATGCTTTCCAAGGACAGCGGAAGCCCCTTGTGTACCAGCTTTTCCTGGATACTTAATGGGTTTTTCAGACGCGTCGTAATACTGTTGATTGGCTGGCGATCAAAACGAAGTGAAAACTCCTCGTTAAGAACTTTGAATTTTGTTTCGATCTCCATCATGGCACAGCGATAATATGTCATCAGACGGGCAAATTCAAGCGTCTTTTGTAAGGCATGTTCCATTCTGTCAGGGCCAACGGCAGTCCGTAAGCGTTCTATGTCATCCAATGTCTGATATTGCAATTTATCCATATCGCACGCATACCTCGCTTTGGTTCCTTGATTCATTCTGTGCTTACGTGGTTCAAAGTGATTACATTGAAGACACGCCGGAATGATGAACAGTCAGATGGGACAGCCTCTCCGGAGTATACTTCACACATATAAAGCATAGCTCAGAAACCTAAACTGAAACGAAACATTTACCCTTGACGTCGCATGATAAGAACGGCAGCATGTGATATACTATAAAAGGAGTATTTCTGTTTCGATTCAGTTTAGAATCGTCTGGTACTCTTGCATTGAGGTGATACCATGTTTCACGTATTGGTTGCGGATGACGACAAAAACACCCGCCGTCTGATCCAGGCGGTATTGGAGCAAAACGGCTACACCGTCACGACTGCCGTGGACGGAGAAGACGCTATGAAGAAGCTCGAGGAAGCATCCATTGATCTGCTTGTGCTGGACATCATGATGCCCAAAATGGACGGTTACGCTTTTACAAAAGAACTGCGGGATGCGCGAAGTGATCTGCCCATCCTGATGATCTCCGCCAAACAGCTTCCCGAGGATCGTCATCAGGGCTTTTTGGTGGGAACAGATGATTATATGACAAAACCGCTGGATCTGGAGGAAATGCTTCTGAGGATCAAGGCACTGCTCCGCCGTGCGAAGATCGTCAGTGAGCGGAAGCTGACCGTTGGAAACGTGGAACTGGACTATGACGCCATGACCGTTTCACATCCAGGGGAAACAGTAACGCTTCCACAGAAAGAATTTCTGCTGCTTTATAAGCTTTTATCATATCCCGGAAAAATCTTTACACGCATCCAGCTGATGGATGAAATCTGGGGTTATGATACCGAAACGGGATGGGAAACCGTAACTGTCCATGTCGGCAGGTTGAGGAAGCGCTTTGAAGGATGGCCGGATTTTGAGATCCAGTCCATCCGGGGTTTGGGCTATAAGGCGGTGAAAAAGCAGTGAGTGACAGCAGAAAAAACCAGCAGGAAGAAATCAAGCACCGGCTCACATTGAATCTGGCCGTTACATCGCTCGTGTTTCTGACGTTAGTGATGACCATGGCTATTTTCTATGTTGTGCTGCTGTTATTGATGCGTCAGAACGTGCTGAGTCCTGGCCCTGCGCAGCCTAATGAAGGCCGTGTTTTTATATTTACCGCGCTGATCAGCGTCATATTGGGAACCGCGCTGTCAACACTGATCTACAGACTGCCCCTGAAACCGGTTAACCAGGCAATCAACGCGATGAACAGCCTTGCTTCCGGACAATTTAATACCCGCCTTCAATTTGGCCCCTGGTTCAGCAGGCTGTCCGCCGCACAGGAATTAAGCGAAAGCTTCAATAAGATGGCGGAAGAGCTGGAAAATACGGAGGTGCTCCGAAGCGATTTCGTCAACAATTTCTCTCATGAGTTTAAGACGCCCATTGTTTCCATTGCGGGATTTGCTTCCCTTCTGCGTAGGGGAGATCTGACTGAAGAACAGAGGCAGGAATACATGGAAGCCATTGAGGAAGAGTCCATGCGTCTTTCCGCGATGGCTACCAATGTACTCAATTTATCAAAGATTGAAAATCAGGCAATTCTTGGACAAAAGACGCGTTTCAACCTGTCTGAGCAGATCCGCTCCTGCATCCTGCTGCTGGAGCGAAAGTGGAGTGATAAGCATCTGGATCTGAGTCTTGACTTTGACGAGTATGAAATCTACGCAGACCAGGAAATGCTCAAACAGGTGTGGATCAATCTATTGGACAACGCGACAAAGTTTACGCCTGAGTACGGTCTGATCAGAGTAACGATCCAGCAGCAAACGGAGCAGTTGATTGTGTCTGTCATGAATACGGGCAGTACCATACCGGGTGACAAGCTGGAGCGAATCTTTCAGAAGTTTTACCAGGCGGATGAGTCCCATGCCACAAAGGGCAACGGTGTGGGCCTTGCGATTGTAAAAAAAGTGGTGGACCTTCATCGTGGAAAAGTAGAGGTTTCCAGCGAAGAAAACAGCACAACCTTCACGGTTATGCTGCCTGTGGGTACATGATCAGATGCCCCGATGGATGATTTTTGACGGTGGACGAGCATCCAGACGTTGCCGTTCGCTGTCGATTTCTTTTTTGAGCAGCCGCATCTCTTCTGATGCGGCTGTTTCGTTGTACAGCAAACGGATCAGTCGATCCTGCTTTTCAATGATCTCGCTTTTCACCAGGGTAGACGGCTCAACCCTGCTGACAACCTGCTTTTTCTGCTCAGTGATCTGTCGTTCCGCTTCGCGACGGATCCTTTCAGCTTCTTCCCGGATGGAGTTCACCCGATTTTTAATGCGTTCGGTCTGATAGATGACATTCGGATAGGCATCGGCGAAACGGCGATAGAATATGTTTCTGTTACTGAGAAGCAGCCGGATCTCCCTGTTCATCGCTTCCGTGCTGTCCGCTTCACTGCGCTCTATGCCGGATTTAATCAGCTTCATCATAAAATGCGTCAGCACATAATCAGCAGCGAATACGGCTATGAAGGCTGTTAATACGACTTCTTTCGTCAAAAGTGAAAAGCTGTTCAGGAATGACAGCAGTACTGGGTTCAGGATATGAATAATCGCAACTCCGCCCAGGCCAAACAAGACGAGATTGCCGATCCAGATTCGTCCATGCAGATTCATGGGCTTATTACTGTAATCCCACCACCTCGCATGAAAGCGCTTCTCCATAAAGTAGCTTGTGAAATATTCCAACAGACCACACAGTGTGAAAGAAATGGCAAAGGTTGTTCCAACTGCTGATTCAAACGGTGAGATCCATTGAATGGTCAGCGTAATCAGAATCGCACCGTAACCATAGATCGGGCAAATGGGCCCGGTGTAGAAACCTCGGTTGATAAAACGGTGGAACTGTATATATTTGAGCACAACCTCCATGCACCAGCCCAGAAACGAATAGAAGAAGAATAACAGAATCAGATGCAGGATTTCTTCCAAAAATATCCACCACCCAAACCGGTTATGATTTCACCTTGAAGGCAGTTTGGCACCTGGGATAGAGCATTTCCTTTTCTCTGCCGCCACGGGCAGTGCGCGTCAGGACTCTGCATTTCGAACAGCGGAAAACCTTCATGAACCCTCCTCAGAACAGTCCCCATTCGGCAAGCTTTTCAAAGCCGCCGATTCTTTCAACAAACTGACGGGCTTCTTTCACAATTTCACTGTAAGGCAGACTATCAACATGATCATCACCGATGGCGCATGACAGCGCAACAGGTTCCCCTGTGCGCTGGGCCTTCAGAAACGCGTGGATGTTGACGGAAACGTCTGCTTTCGACAGGTCTTTGCCGTGCAGTCCACCGCCCGTCACACTGTCCGCCATATCACTGCCAAGCTTGCGGTTTGTGGCACCACTGTCCACATCTGTTCCACCCGTCCAGTCCCCCAAGGGATTGATTACAGCCTGCGGATAATTGACTGCCAGGTCATCAGCAGAAACATTGCTTTGACAGATGATCAGACGATCTCCGTCCAAAATGTATTTCCCGTCATATGGATGCGCCGCATAAATATCCCGTGCTATTGCGGACAGCGTCTTTTGCTCCTCTGTCAGCGGCACGCCTTTGAAAATGCCGTTGTCGCCACAGCGTAGGCCTTCCGCCTGATTGGCGGCAAGATGCGCATCCTGGGGCACCTCGCTGTAATCAACGGCCACGTTGTTTCCCGCAATCCGTTCGACAGTTTTCTTCACGAAAGATGCATCTGTACGGACAGAGGTTTCCGAAATGATATGACAGACGCCATGCCCGATCAGCACTTCCACAGCGATGCGTGGATTGGGATGTTGGGAATAAGCATAATCGACCAGTGCACCTGCAATACGGTCGGCGATCTTATCAGGATGGCCTGGATTCACTTTTTCAATCATCTGTGTCTTCTCCTTCTTCCTGGGTAATGATCTGGAAGTTCCCTATATCAGCCGCGCCAAATTCCGGTGTCTTCCCGGACAGTCACGCCCACCATACGAAAGCTCCATGCTGATTGTATGATTCTTTTCTAAACTGAAACGAAACATGGGGTTGATTCTGAAAGTTTCGTTTCAGTTTAGATTTCCCATGTATGATTCCTGTGTGCTGGAAGGATCAACAGCAGAGAAATGGAGGAGCATTCTATGAACGCGTCGGCTACAATCAAGAAATTTGGCCTGGAGAAGGTCTTCGATTACATGTACAAGAATCCAGAGAAGAATCTCCGTAAGCTGCTGAGCTTTGCGGAAAAGCACGCGGGAAAAATGTATCCGAACCAACTCAAGCAATTCCGCGATCTGGTGGATAACCCGGAAAACCCCTATCATGATTTTGTATGGCATATCCTGCGGGATGTGGATCCTGAAGTTGTTAAGACAGTGCTGGTCAATTTTTTTATCAACCAGAATATGATCGGCTGGCCGATTCAGCAGGAGTTGAAGAAAAAATATGACTGTAATATTCCCTGGGCTATCCTGCTGGATCCCACCAGCGCCTGCAACCTGCACTGCACCGGCTGCTGGGCGGCGGAATATGGCAACAGGCTGAACCTGTCCTTTGACGAGATCGACGACATTATCCGCCAGGGCAAGGAAATGGGCGTATACATGTACATCTACACCGGTGGAGAGCCGCTGGTGCGGAAGGCGGATATCATCCGTCTGTGCGAGAAGCATGATGATTGTATTTTCCTGTGCTTTACAAATGGTACGCTGATTGATGAGCAGTTTGCCAATGATATGCTGCGCGTTCAGAATTTCGTTCCCGCCATATCCCTGGAAGGCTTTGAAGAGCCCACGGACAGCCGCCGCGGTCAGGGTGTGTACAATAAGGTGATCCGGGCGATGGACCTTCTGCGGGAGAAGAAACTGGTTTACGGTATTTCCTCGTGCTATACCAGCGTGAACTATGACAGTATTACTTCCGAGGAATACTTCGATATGCTGATTGAAAAGGGCGCGTATTTCATCTGGTATTTCCATTATATGCCCGTGGGCAACGACGCTGTGCCGGAGCTGATGCCCAAGCCGGAGCAGCGTGAGACTGTCTATCGCCGTATCCGGGATCTGCGCGTGCGCAAGCCGCTCTTTGCCATGGACTTCCAGAACGACGCTGAATTTGTGGGCGGGTGTATCGCGGGCGGACGCCGTTACTTCCATATCAACGCCAACGGTGATATGGATCCCTGTGTATTTGTACACTATTCCGATTCCAATATTCGTGAAAAATCGCTGTTGGAAGGGCTGCGCTCGCCCCTGTTCCAGGCGTATCATGATGGACAGCCCTTCAACGAGAACATGTTCCAGCCTTGTCCCATGCTGGAAAATCCACAGAAACTCCGCGGCATGATCGAAAAAACGGGTGCGAAATCCACCGACCTGCAGTCTCCCGAATCCGCCGAGCATCTGTGCGCGAAGTGTGACCATTATGCCGCCTGCTGGCAGCCAAAGGCAGAGGAATTATGGCAGGAGATTCCGGAGGAACGCAGGAATTTCGTCCTGACGCACTACACGGATGAAAAAGCGGTCAAAGCATAATGGATATTGTCAATGAATTCGGAAAAACGATTGATCGTCTTGCCCCTGTTCATCCAAACGCAAGCCGGCAGCTTTTGCTGACCGGCTTACGTGCGTTTGGGTGGAAGCTGCGGCATTTTCCTGACAAGCGTCTTCCGGTATCCCGCCAGTATAGCGCCGCCCTGATGAACCGCATCGTGTGCAACATGATCGCTCATCCGGACAAAGCGGCGCTTGTCAGCGTGTTTCAGCCCTGCGAGCTGTTGGAAGCCATGGATGTTGTGCCCATGTGCGCTGAGATGTACTCTGCCTATATCAACGGTTCAGACGCTGAACTGACATTCGCCGAAGCGGCGGAAGCAGGCGGGATTGCGGAAACCTACTGCTCCTATCATAAGGTGCTGCTTGGCAGCGCGTTCCTTGGCGTGCTGCCTCCGCCGCAGATGATCGTAAACACATCTTTGCTGTGCGACGCCAACCAGCTCACCTTCCGCGCGCTGGCGGAGCATTATCATGTCCCGCAGTATTATGTGGATGTACCGCCGGAGCAAAGCGAAGAAAGCCTGTGCTATGTGACGGAGGAAATGCGGGAGCTAAGATCTTTCCTGGAAGATCACCTGCGCAGAAAACTGGATGAAGAAAGACTGAGAGAGGTCATGCAGCGCAGCCGGGATACCGTGGCCGCATTCAGGGCTTGCCTGCCGGAACGGCGTACTCATTCTCTTCCAGGGGATCTGACCAGTGAGATGTATGAGATTTATCTGACGCATAATGCGCTGGGAACAAAAGCTGCGCAACAGTACGCCCGTCAACTGCTCAATGACCTGAGATCAGCGCCACCCGCCCGCGGAATCCGCCTGCTGTGGGTGCATACCATCCCCATCTGGCAGGAGCCGGTGAAGGAGTTGTTTGATCTCAATAACCGTTGTCAGGTGATCGCCTGTGATATGTGCCTGGAGGGACTGACAGAGATCGATCCGGAAAAGCCCTATGAAAGCATGGCCCGAAGGCTGGTTTACAGTTCCTGGAACGGAGGAGACGAACGGGTCAGCGCTGCTGTGGCCATTGCTAAAGCGTTGGATGTGGATGGCGTGATCTGCTTTTGCCATTGGGGCTGTAAGCAGACCATGGGCTTGTCCGGCATCTTCAAAACAAGACTGGAGGCAGAGGGCTTTCCAACGCTGATCCTCAACGGAGACGGCTGCGACCGCCGGAACGCGTCGGACGGGCAGACTGCCACCCGCTTGAATGCCTTTCTGGAAATGCTGGAGGGAAAAGGTCATGGCTGAATCGATCTGGTATGTGTGCAAGTATACGCCGCTGGAATGGATCGCCGGGTTTGGTCTGCCTGTTCAACGGATGGATCCCACCCCCGTTTCCTTCGAGTGCGCCGACACATGCGCCCACCCTAATCTGTGTGGATATGGCAAGTCTGTGCTGGAAGAAGTCATTGGAAAAGGAATCAAACGCCTGCTGCTTATGGATTGCTGTGACGTGTGCCGCAGAATCTACGATGTACTACAGGAGCGGGGTGGGATGGAGTTTCTGTTTCTCATGTCGCTGCCTCATAAAAACGGACGCGCGGAATGCGCGCTGCTGGAACGGGAGCTTCAACGTCTGTCCCTTGAGCTGTTGAAACTGGCAGGCCGGAGCTTTGACGCAAAAATGGCGCTTGACGCTTGGCAACAAAATCTTCAGGCGGCTGGAAATTTGTTCTCCGATACACCGCACATACTTCTGACCGGTGCGCATGGAGGTTCATTGCTGCTGGAAACCCTGCGGCAGAGCGCCTCACTGCCCGTCATAGACGGAACCTGTACCGGATGCCGAGCCCTTTCCACGCCTGCTCCGACAAATCTGAATGCCTTGAGCCTTGATTACGCCGGTGCTTTGTTGAATCAGAAGAATCCCTGCATGCGGATGCAATTCCGGCAGGACAGGACAGATCCCACAGCCGCTGGTGTCATCTGTCACTCTGTCAAGTTCTGCGATTATTACGGGTTTCAATACCGGGAATTGAAGCAAAACACGAATCAGCCTTTGCTGAAAATCGAAACAGATTGCACGCCCCAGAGCAGCGGGCAGCTGCGAACGCGAATCGAAGCATTCTCGGAAACGTTGGGAGTGAAAAAGACTGTCATGACAAGACGTGATCGCGATACAGGCTACATCGCTGGGGTGGACAGTGGATCGGCCAGCACCGACGCGGTCATCCTGAATCGAGATGGAAAGATTGTCGGCTCCGCTATTCTTCCTACTGGCGCGGGCGCTGCAGCCGGAGCGGAAAAAGCCCTGGCCGCCGCCCTGGAAAACGCGCATCTGACCCGGGAAGCGATCAGCTATGTGGTCACCACCGGTTACGGTCGGGAAACCATCGGTGCTGGCGATGCTTCCATAACAGAAATTACCTGCCATGCCAAAGGGGCACATTATCTGTCTCCCCAAGCTCGCACTGTGATCGACATCGGAGGTCAGGATTCCAAGGTGATCGTACTGGATGATCAGGGGCATGTGATCAATTTCGTGATGAATGATAAATGTGCCGCCGGAACGGGCCGCTTTCTGGATATGATGGCTCGCACAATGGAATTGACGCTGCCCCAAATGAGCGAGAAGGGGCTGCATTGGAAGCATGAGGTGACCATTTCCAGTATGTGTACGGTCTTTGCGGAATCGGAAGTGGTATCGCTGATTGCGAATAACACGCCACCGGAGGATATCATCCACGGGCTGAATATGTCAGTGGCCGCAAAAACAGTGTCTCTCATCAGGCGTTCAGGCGGTAAAGGCCCCTATATCATGACCGGCGGTGTGGCGCAGAACGACGGCGTGGTGAAGGCGCTGGAAGAAAAGCTGGGAGAAACGATCCTGGTTCCCGGGGAAGCTCAACTATGCGGGGCGTTGGGTGCTGCATTATTTGCGCTGAAATGAAACTTTCCGGTTCTATAATCAGTTTCTTTTCAGTTTAGCTTTCTCCGGTATCTTTGAAAAGTGATCAATATCATTAACGGGAGGCTTAGACGTGAAGCGTTTTACAATATGGTTGGTTCGGCATCGGGTACTGGTCATCATCCTGTGCCTGGCATTGGTGGTGCCTTCGATATTTGGAATGGCCGCCACCAAAACAAAGTATGATCTTCTGTACTACCTGCCTCAGGATCTGGAAACAGTACAAGGGCAGGAAATACTGCTTGAGGATTTCGGGAAGGGAGCATTCTCACTGCTGGTCACAGAGGGAATGAGCATCCGCGAACAGTCGGATATGGAGAACGCCATCAAGGTCGTTCCCCATGTCGATTCTGTCATCGGGTACGCATCCATCACAAAAGGTCTGCTTCCGCTGGAAATCATTCCGGAGAATATCCGAAACAGCTTCAGCAGAGGGGACTGTATGCTGACGGCAGTTTTCTTTGATGAGGGGTCATCCTCTGAGGCGACAATGGAAGCCATCCAGGCCGTTCGGCGGATTGTGGGCGAAAAGTGTTTTGTCAGCGGACTGTCCGCCGTTGTGACAGACACAAAAGAGCTGGTGGAACAGCAGGAAGCAACCTATGTGGCGATTGCCGTGGCGCTTTGCGCTATCGTGCTGATGATCACCATGGATTCTTTCCTGCTTCCGCTGATTTTCCTGGGCTGTATTGCTGTATCTGTTCTGTGGAATATGGGCTCCAACTTCTTCCTCGGGGAGATCAGCTATATTACAAAAGCAGTCGCCGCAGTGCTGCAGCTGGCGGTTACACTGGATTATTCTATCTTCCTGTGGCACAGCTATAAGGAGCAGAAAAGCCTGACCGCAGATAAGGATGAAGCAATGGCCAAAGCCATTGGCGTGACATTCACCTCCATCCTGGGTTCCAGTCTGACAACGATCGCGGGCTTTATCTCCATCTGTTTTATGAGTTTTACTCTGGGCAAGGATCTGGGCATTGTGATGAGCAAAGGCGTCATCCTCGGACTGCTGGGAACCGTGGTACTGCTGCCCTGTGTCATCCGGGCCATGGATCATGTCATCGAGAAGACCAGCCACAAGCCGCTGCTTCCCGATGTGGGAGGGATCGGACGCTTTGTGACCAGACACTGTAAAGTGCTTGCGGTGATCCTTGTTTTACTCTGTCTGCCTGCGTTCTATGGCTACAGTCATGTGAATGTTTATTATGACATGAGCAGGGTCATGCCCCCTGAACTGCCGTCTGTTATAGCCAATAAAAAGCTTGCAGAGACGTTTGACATGGCCACAACGCATTTGCTGCTGGTAGACAGCGATGTTCCTCAGGCTGAGGTCATGCGGATGACAGAGGAAATGCAGCAGGTGGACGGAGTGACCAGCGTCTATGGCATCGACAGCCTGCTGGGCGCTGATATACCGGAAAGCATTCTTCCGCCGGATGTTCTCTCTCTGGTCAAGGGGGAGCGGTATCAGCTGATGCTGATCAACTCCGCTTACGTTATCTCTTCAGATGAAGTAAACAACCAGATTGACACCCTGAACGGAATCCTGAAGCGTTACGACCAAGGCGGCATGCTGATCGGAGAGGCACCCTGCACAAAAGATCTGATCGCCTGCACAGATCATGATTTTACGGTCGTCAGTCTGATTTCGATTATTGCCATCTTTGTGATCATCATGCTGGTTCAGAGGTCCGTCTCCATTCCGGTCATCTTGGTTGCCGTGATCGAACTGGCCATTGCCGCCAACCTGTGTATTCCGTACTTTACCAGAACAGAGCTGCCGTTTGTGGGGCCGATTCTGATCTCGACCATACAGCTAGGCGCAACGGTGGACTATGCTATTTTGCTGACGACCCGATATAAGCAAAATCGACTCTCCGGCCTTGACAAACGTGAAGCGGTGGAGAAAGCGGTGTCTTCAGCTGCTCAAAGTATTCTGGTCAGCGGAATGGGATTCTTCGCAGCTACCTATGGCGTAGGCCTGTATGCCAATATTGACATTATCTCCTCCATGTGTCACCTCATAGCGCGCGGCGCGCTACTGAGTGTGGCGGTGGTGCTGCTGCTTCTGCCAGCGGTTCTTCTCCTCCTTGACAAACTGATTGTCCATACGACCTTTGACATGAAAGCCGCGCGCTGACTTGCGGAGAAAGGACGATAAACATGAATAAGCGAATTTTTTCCATGCTGCTGGCGTTCAGCCTGGTTCTGGGCTGTGCTTCTGCTTTGGCGGAGAACACAAAGCATGAGCGTGTCTATGCTGTGACTTCGGCAGACGGCGCTGTCCAAAGCCTGACAGACAATATCCGTCTGGAGAACGCAGACGGGTTGGATACCCTTTCTGATATGACAATGCTGACAGGCATCGAGAATATCAGTGGAAGCGAGACATTTACGCAGGACGAACAGCAGCTGATATGGCAGGCAAATGGAAATAGCATCATCTATCAGGGTACGTCAGACAAAGAACTTCCGCTGACTCCCGTGGTCACAGTGCTGCTGAACGGTCAGGAGATTCCCGCTGCTCAGCTGAAGGAGGCCACAGGCACCGTGGAGATGACTGTAGGCTTCCGGCAGACTGAGGCCATTCCGCATCTGGCGGTATCGGTGCTCCTGCTTCCTGAAACAGGCATCAATGGTTTGACCCTGGAGAATGCCTCCGTTTTATCTGTCTCGGGCAAACAGGTTCTGGCGGGTTGGGCCGTCCCCGGCGCGGACGCGGCTCTGAACCTGCCGGACTCCTTCAGCTTTCGCTTTGAAGCCGATCATCCGGATCTTGGCTGGATGATGACATTTGCCTCTGCGGATCCTATACAGGCAGTCTGTCAGGAACTGGACAGGTGTATCAATATGGATTGGTACAACGAATTAGCGGAAGCGACGGCGCTGCTGGAAGCAATGCGGAACGGTGAACCTCTTCCCGAGACGACTGGCTTAACGAAAGAACTGCCCGGCAAGATCACCGAGCTAAACAATGGTTTGCAGTCCCTGAATGACGGAGCACAGACGCTTGCAGACGGAGCAGCAGCATTGAATACAGGACTTTCCGCGTTAAGTGCGAACAGTGAAACGCTGAACAACGGAGCTGATACCATCTTTGCGGCCCTGTTGACAGCAGCCAATCAGCAGCTGTCCGCTTCCGGATTATCTGAAGCAGGCATTGAACTGCCTGCGCTCACTGCGGAGAATTATAAAGAAGTGCTGACTGCCGTGATTTCCCAGCTTGAACCTGAAACTGTAAAATTAACTGTACGCACAGAGGTTGAATCCGTGGTTCGAGGGCAGGTTGAAGCGAACAAGGATCAGATTCGGGAAGGTGTCACGCAGGCGATTCAGGCCCAGGTGCTTGAGCAGGTGCTGACTGCTGCCGGTTTGAAGATGGATGCGGAAACCTATCTCTCAGCTGTGGAAGCCGGGCAGGTGGACGCCGTAGTTGCACAGCAGGTTCAGACCGCTGTGGATGCGCAGATGGAAACCGATCCGGTGAAAGAGCTGATTGAAACGACGGTCACCGCACAGGTTGATCAATTGATATCTGACAATACAGACCAGGTAATGGCTGAGGATGAAACAGTTGCAGCCAAAATGGCGCAGGCGCAGTCCGCCCATGACACGCTGCAGGGACTTCTGGATCAGTTGGATCAGGTCGCTGCCTTTGTTACCGGTTTGAAAACATACACCGCCGGTGTTGATCAGGCTGCAGCTGGGGCCGCAGAGCTTTCCGCCGGAGCGGCAGCCCTGCATGACAGTGGGACGGATACCCTTCAGACGTCTATTCTGGGCACGGAAAAGGCGTTGGCTGAAAAGCTTCTGCCCATGGTGACAGATGATTTGACTGCAATCGTGCAGATATATGACACTACAAGTGAACTGACACAGGAAGCGGGATATGATTACCGCCCTGATGGAATGAATTCTGAGACAGTCTACATCATCCGGACAGATTTTGAGTAAAGCAAGGAATGATCTATGGTTGCAATCATGACTGATACGAACAGCGGTATTACGGTGGCGGAAGGCAAAGCAAATGGCTTCTATGTCCTGCCGATGCCCGTGCTCGTGGATAACCGCTGCTACATGGAAGGCGTCGATATTACCCACGAGGAACTGTACGGATCACTCATGGCTAACTGCTCCGTACATACCTCTCAGCCGGCACCCGGTGAAGTGACGGATATGTGGGATCGCATCCTTCAAGAAGGTGCAGATGAGATTGTATATATCCCCATGAGCAGTGAACTCAGCAGTTCGTATAGCACTGCATCTGCTTTGGCCGGGAATTATGAGGGTAAAGTCCACGTAGTGGATAATCACCGGATTTCTGTCACACAGCACAGCAGCGTATATGACGCGCTGTTCTTATCCCGTCAGGGAAAAACGGGAGAGGAAATTAAAAAGCAACTTGAAAAAGGCGCTTTTGACGCAAGCATATATATTTGTGTAACCACTCTGAAATATCTGAAACGGAGCAATCGGGTTACCGCTGCAGGCGCTTCTTTGGCTACCGCGATGAACTTGCGTCCGGTTCTCAATATCCGTGGAGGCAAGCTTGATGCACAGTGCGTCGTCAGAGGAGAAAAGCATACGCAGAAAACGCTGATCAAACTGATGGAAAACGATCTTGAAAAGCGTTTCCGCTTCATCTCCCCGGAAGATGTAGCGCTCTATACCGCTGGCTCCTTCGTGCATGCAGAAGACGCAGAAGCATGGAACGAACGCGTACAAAAGGCATTCCCGCAATATCAGGTCCGATACCATGAATTATCCTGTTCGATTGCATGTCATGTAGGCTATGATTCCCTTGCGATTGCCATGGCTTTACGAGAACGGTGAATCAGTCAATTGCACCCGGGTGCAGAAGGTGCACCCGAGTACAAATCAAGGGAAAGCCCTTTTCATCGGCTCTGGTACGGTCAAAGCGAACCCGGTTTCAAAGGGGTTTCATCCATAGTGAACCCGGTTTCACCTTGCCAAATGAAACCGGGTTTCACTGGTTTCACTTGAACCCGGTTTCAAATGCCAGGATCGCCTTATTTCAAGGGCTTTCGTGGCTCGTATGAAGTTCATGTTTTTCTCGCACAAAGCTACCCCGAGCGGAGAGCACATCGTTCACATCGATGGGGTCACTGGTTCGAGTCCAGTACAGACCACCAAAAAGCCGCGCGAGCGGCTTTTTTGATGTGTTCATTTTGATGCGGCGATATAACCTGCAGTTCCGCAGCCGCTGTGGCCGGTCAGAATTCTTCCATTTCCAGTTTGATTTGCTCTTCACTCGCCCTCATGGCCTGCAGGGTGCGCTCCAGCAGGGTATCCAGCTCCCAGCCCAGCATCTGCGCCCCCTGGCTGATGATGTCCCGGGAGCAGCCGGCGGCGAAGGACTTGTCCTTGAACTTCTTTTTCAGCGACTTCAATTCCATGTCCTGCGTGGATCTGGAGGGGCGCATCAGGGCGGCCGCGCCAATCAGCCCGGTCAGCTCGTCGCTGGCGAACAGCACTTTTTCCATCAGATGCTCGGGCGCGGGGCTGCCCGCATAAAAACCGTAGCCATGCGAAATGATGGAACGGATGAAGCCTTCGTCATAGCCCGCTTCGCGCAGCAGCACCGGGGTTACCTGGCAGTGGCGCTCCGGGTGTTCCTCAAAATCCAGGTCATGCAGCAGGCCCACCATTTCCCAGTACGGCCGCTCCGCTTCATAGCCCAATTCGCTGGCGTACCAGCCCATCACCTTTTCCAGGGTGAGGGCGTGCTGGAGGTGGAAAGGCTCCTTGTTGTGCTGTTTCAGCAGGGCAAGCGCGTCTGTTCTGTTCATACCGGCCTCCATAGGGTTTGTATGTTTCACCTTAGCATCGCAGCCTTGCCCGGTCAATGCGGCGGCCTGCATTTTCCCGGTTCACCGCGCAAAGCAGGAGGCCTGCCCATCTCAAAACGCTTGACAAGGCCGGGCTGCGCGGGCTATATGATGGAGCGATTACTTGGATTGAGGGTGCGCGATGGAACAGGACGCTTTTCTGACAGTGCTGGACGGGGTGGTGGTGCTTGGCAAACAGGTCGGGCGCACCCTGGGCGTGCCCACCGCCAACATTCCCTACCGCCCCGGGCAGATGGAGCTGCCCGATGGCATCTATGTGGCCGATTTGGTGCTGCTGGACCAGGGCGGGCGCGTGGTGCAGGGGGTGCTCAACCAGGGCTACCACCCGACCGTGCCCGGCGGGCTGCCGGCGGTGGAAATCCACCTGTTTGATTTTGATGAGGACATTTACGGCCAGCGTGTGCGGGTGCGCTACCTGTCCTTCATCCGCCCGGAACTGACCTTTGAAACAAAAGAAGCGATGCTTGTCGCCATCATGGAGGACATCCGCATCGCCAAAGAGTGGTTCAAGGCCCGTCAGGGCAATTGCTGAGCCAGGCGGAACATCCGCTGGAGCTGCCTGGTTTTCTCCGCGTCGCCTGTGCTGAATAATTCAATGCTGCCTGCCTGGCCTTCCGGCGCCAGCAGGCTGTTTTCTTCCAGGCGGCG
>Ga0116174_10001756_pt1 | contig 19348 bp, 21 predicted proteins | sample AD_UKC087_MetaG_FD_89801 | JGI IMG/M metagenome (GOLD analysis project Ga0116174, IMG submission 89801) | Active sludge microbial communities of municipal wastewater-treating anaerobic digesters from USA - AD_UKC087_MetaG | ecosystem: Engineered > Bioreactor > Anaerobic > Digestate | place: USA...
CATGCGGAAGCATTTATTGAATATCTGAAACCGCCATACCGGACACAGTTTCTCAAAGTAGAACAGCAAGCGAAATCAGATAAAAAGGGAATCTGGGCATTGTCCGATTATGAGAGACCAAGAGCATTTCGGAAGAGGCTGAAGGTTATGGGTGGGAATTAATTTCAGTCCTAAAATCAGGAGGTGTTTCAAGTGAACAAAGAACGCTACAAGGAAGTTCTCGTCCGAATATTAAAAGACCATTACAATGACATAAAACGGAAGAATGCCGGATCGAAAGAGCGTCAGCAGTATATTGACGGTTATTTGACTGCGGCAAGAGCCCTGGACGGTTTCACCTATGAGGAATTACAATCAATCATCGATGAAATACACTTTAAAGTGTTCGGGAAAACCCTTCAGGAAAGGAACTTGTCTGAAGCTGGTAAATCATCGCTTAATAGTAATTACCTTACAATTCCAACGTATATCAGAGAGGGCATTTCCCTGGCTGATAAGTAAAAGAAGGCCGTATGGCGAAAACACTTGATTCAAAGGAATTAGTCAGCTTCAAGGAAATACTGGTGCCCGAAGTCATTTAATCGGAAGCACTCATCAACCTTCCGGCTAGGAAAGGAATTATTGGTAATCAGGAATTATTGAATGAAATGAAGCTCGTTCATGCAAAAATGAAGGAGTCAAATGTATAAAATAGAGAAAATCATCTCCGGCGGACAGGTCGGAGCAGACAGAGCAGCTCTTTCAGACGTATGAACTCCAACTGACTGCATTTAGCAATCCCGAAAAAGATGTATTGATAGAATCACTCTTTTTAATAAGATGTCCTGCCCCATACTTGACTTGACAGACAGTGTCCAATTAATCTGTGTCTTGATAATGTTTTCATATACAATGTTACAATAGTGTTATGTTCGGTAATGTGTTTCTTTCCAATTGAAATGGGCATCCTAAGATTAATGCAATATAAACGCGTCATCTTGAAAATTTACTCGTGATAATCGATAACAACGACCCAGTGGCGTCCTACTTCACTTTTTGCATCAGATGGCCACTCAGCTTCACACAAATCAGTAAATATCACATTTGGTTTCTTGAAAGGTAGTTCGAAAGTGACTTCTTCACTGAAACCGTCTTTCAATTCCGTGAATAGAACTTCGTCAATGATCTGAGCATCGTCGGGGTAACCGTGAACACGTAAATTGTTTCTAAAAAATGGGTTCATTCCCACATATTTTGGAAAGCAGTTTTTGAAGATCTTGCAAGCCTCCTTTGCTTTTAATCCGACACCGACAAGGGTTTGAGTCAAATACTCCCTATATTTTCGCGGGTGATGGTGTTTTAATCGCAGCACGTTCAACATTCCAGAATATCTACCGCCTACCAAAAAGTAATCACATAACCCGCAGAACCTCCCATTATGTACAAAATTTTCCTTGCATAGATAACAGAAGACCCGCTTTCTAGCCTGCAAACTTGTTTTAGCCTCGCTTGTTGGAAGACATACATATAGAAGAAAATGCATAGGTCACTTTATCTAATTTTAAGGTCATTTACAAAGTTAAGACTTCTCCGTCTTCTAAACGGTGGACATTTTCAAAATGCTTTGAGAATAATTCCGGGTGGTCACTGTGAATAGGGATCAACCGTTGAGGTGACAATCTTTTTGCCAATTGTTGCAGATCAGTTATTTGAGCGTGACCAGTTGTATGTAGAAATTTAAAAGGAATTCCATGGTCTTCTGCCCACTCTTTCAACTTTTTTAGTGGTTCTCTGTGGTCAAGATAACCTTTCCACATAGAATATACCCAGACAGAGTCAGATAAATCAGCATTTTTTGCTATCTCTCTTCTGAAAGGTGGACAGAGAATCATGACTGAACGGGGTATTTCAGAAGATAATTCCTGTATTGGTCTTATCAAATTTTCATATTTTTCTATTAACTGATCTGCCATGCGATCACGAAGAATCTTTTCTTGAAACCATGGACACCAAAGTAAAACGTCCGGCCATGAGGCTTGAGGAATCTGATTAGAATATTTTTCAAGTCTGTAAAATAATTCGGCACTGTTTAGGTCTATAATAAATTTTCGCCCTGTTTTCTTTGCGGCGTTGTAAAGACTGATAATTCTGTCAATGTTTTGACTGGGTACAGTTACAAAAACAGCACCTTTTGTTTGCTGACAAAGCTCTGTTATCTTTTTCTCAATTTCTGTTTCTGTAAATACCTGTCCTCCTATCGTTTTCCCTACAAGAGTTCCCTCCATCAAAAGGAGATCGACCTTAGGTGGCTTTGAGATTAAATTATCAAATTGTTCATAATTATGACCATGACCCCTAAAATCACCTGAATAGAATATGGATTTATTTTCGCCAGTGATGAGAAATGCATAAGAATCAAAAGCAGAATGGTCAGCTGAATAGGGGGTTATCTCAAAATTGCCAACCCTGAAGGCTTCATCCTGTCTGAATATTACCGATTTTATGTGGCCTATTTTGTTTGGCGTGAATTCGTCTGTGAAGCGGATTATTTCAAGAGCAGCGCTCCCCATATAAATGGGAATAACTTTTGGCAATTTGCCAATTAATCCATAATGATCTAGATGGGCATGAGATAACAAGAGGGCATCGATTTTTTTATTTCCGTTTAAAATATTGGAATACAGAGGTTCAGGGAGGGATGAATTCATATTATCTGTGAAGTCAATGCTTAACGGAAGGCCGAAATCAACGAGAATGCAAGAGCCTTTACAGTTAATTTCTACACAAGAACCACCTACTTCCTTTGTTCCGCGATGTATAGTTATATTCATATTCCTTGCGTCTCGGATAATAATTTATTGTATAAATCCATTCTGCCCATTTGCATGAAGACCTTCTTCCACGAGTCAAACGTGGGCTTATGATCTTCAACTAGATTCGGCAATTCTAGCAATTCTTCAAAGGTGACCCAGTTAAGAATTAACCGAGCCAGCCTTTCCTTGAGAAAGTTATAATCAACATAATTTTGAAACTGTAATTTGCACTCCTGAAGATCATTCAGGATAAGATTTTTATCATCCTGGTATTTTGAAATAATATTTTGGTAATCTTTGTCTTTAATTTTATCCTTGAAATACTGCGGTGTTATTAAGGTCACATAAACTCGTTCAGGATAGCCACCATCTTGATTATGAAGTAGTAGTGCATGCTCAATTAATTTTGCCAATTGATTAACTTCATCTTTTTTGTCGTAATGCACATCGGCGTTCCATTTCGCCTCACATATACATACCCAGTTTCCGTTAGAACATATCTGTAATTCGCTACCTTCAATTTTTTCAAGACAACCCATAGAAAGATCAGCACGTGTTTTCCAAGAATTATGTTCATTTACCCTAGTTGGTTGTAGGAATGCTTCTATCCATATTTTTGAATCATCAGGAATCCGTTCATCTTCTGTGCCCAGTATTTTTGCAAGGTCTTTATGATATTTCCCATCTTCATATTTTTTGCCTACAATATATGTCCATAAAACTTCTTTCTCCAATTGGTTTTTCATGAATGGTTTTCTTATTTGGTTTTTTAAATAAAAAGGAGGATGTTTTAGAGAAGAGCCCATATATGTCCTTAATCAATCGTTATTTTTAAATCGTTTTAAGCAAGATATTATATCACTTCTATGGTTTAATCAGACCGTCACTTTTGATCAAATTAATTATGACGTCGGATAAATAATACATTCATCCAGTATTCATGTTTTTGTTCAGCTCTAATATCTTCAGTAATCCAGATATTTTCTATTTTAAGATTCTTGTGGCGATCCATGAGCATATTTAACTTTTCTTCATTGTAGTCATTAAAGAATCGTTCACCGTCTGTTCTTTCCGTGTCTCCATACTTGAATGACGCGTAGAGAACCCCATTATTCTTTAGGGCTCTTGATAATTTTCCAAAAACATCATTCATTTCTTCTTGCGGAATATGCAACAACGATGCACTAGCCCAAATCCCGTGAAACTCATTTTCAAAATCAAGGTCACCAAAAGACATATGTAAAACTTTCTGCCCTATCAACCGTGACGCAAGTTCAACCAGTTCTTTCGATATGTCAAATGAAACGACGCCATAGCCTTGCTGTTTGAAAAACAGGCTGTCTCTGCCTGATCCGCAGCCAGCATCAAGAATTTTCCCATTTTTAGGAAGCAACTTTAGAAATGGGCTGTAGCGATTAGAGATATCAAGATTTACTGTTTGATCATAATAAGGGCGGGCGTTTCTTTTATAATATTCCGTCGTGGATATATGACGCGAATATTTTTTCTTTGTACTTTGGCTTCGATCATTAATTGAATTCAAGGATAGCCCTTCTTTGTGCTACCAATTTTCGTAATCACTGATGTCAATTTGATCTTTTGTGTGCGTATCTGTAACTTTGATTACTAATCCAATAGAAGTTGGAAAAAACATATAGATGTAGCGAGACGTGAACTCGTCTTTTTCATTCCAATTTTCCCATTTTTGAAGAGTTCTATATTCTTGCTCTTCTATTACAAATCCTTTCTTAAAGTCATCATTCATTACCGATGCATCTGTTTGAAGAATTGAAACCGTATCTTCAAAGAATGTTTTTTCATTTATCACCTCATGCTCAACACCAATAAAACATTTCGGTGGCATGATTTGCAGTGTATAGGCGCAAGCCCGCGCATTGATGGCTCCATAATATGGCCTGATAATACCTTTATCTCGTAAATCCTGCATCCTGATGCGTTTATTATCATCAACCGGGAATTGACCGTGAAAACTGCCTGTCTTTATCTGCTCATCAAAAACGATCTTATCCAGATTTACTTCCCAGTCATTAATCTGTTCATTAATATTTTTTGAGAACGCAACGCATAACACATATTTGGACCAAGAGGATTCGTTAATATTTTTATGAAGAGTTACCATAATATAAAGACCGAAAATTCCACGTTAAGTTAATAAATACTGACTTTGCTTTTTTAGTTATCACGATTTGCATCTGAAATCTACAAAAGCAAGGAATATTTACTTCATATCACTTTCAGGAAGCTATACGTTCCCGTTTTTTACGCCTTATGTATAAAAACTTTGTCCTGTGGAAGCAAAATGAAATAGGGATTCATATTCTAAGTTCCTTCTTGACCCGATGACCGGAAAACAATCTTAAACACGAACAGACCAGGCATCAAACAAAGACAGATACCGGAGCAGAAAAACCCGTCCATCTGCTGTCCTGACCTCAAAGTAGTCTATCTGTGGCCGTCCGACATTAACGCTTCCTTCATACCAGCGATCCATAATCTCCGATATTTCCAGGCGGCGTCCGTGATATGTAAAAGCCATTGGCCGCTCATTGGCCTTATGGCCGCTGTAACACTCCACATCGACCTGTTCGTAATTCACATCGGCTGATAGCTCTTTTGAACTGGCCATTAATTTCCGGTTAACCTCTGCTTCAGTAATGTATATCGCTTTTCTGTTTTTACTTACTGCCAGGAAAACTCCGTCCAATGACAACTAAAAGAAAAACCGCGTTTGAAATATGCTTTCATACATAGTCAAAAGCGGACATGTCGGATGCTATGAAATAGGCCTTATTGTTTACTGCTAATGTGTATTTTAAAGTCGTAATCCCAGAGCGGGATGTTCTTACCATGTTCTTGCTTATCTTCTATGTTATGCATTGATATTATTGGATAATTGGCGGAAGTGCATGGGAATCGAACCCACCTGGGACGGTTCTAGCGCCCCACACTGGATTTGAAGTCCAGGAGGCCCACCAGTGACCTTGGCACTTCCTTGAGAAATCCTGTAATGTCTTTTAACTTTAAAATGGTGCGGCTGTCAACTTGCAAATGTCTTCGGGAAAAAAGTTAAGAGGATTTTTTTTAATGACATTTTAAGAACGCGGAGTTAGGTGTTCCCGCTTCAGTTGAGATTAAGCAAATCCTGCGGATGATCAAACAGATAATCAGGATTGGATCCTGCCATTTTCACCTTGCTGTGCCAGCCCCAGGTAACGCCGACTGTTTTAATGCCGGCCTGTTTGCCTTCTTTTATGTCTCCGGTCGTATCGCCGATATAGTAGATGTTATGCGGCTCCACGTTATACTTTTGAACGACATACAGAATTTTTTCTGTTTTGCTCAGCATAAAATCCGAACCCAGGATGTCATCAAATATTCCGTTGAAGTCATACAGGCGCAGAGCTTCCCGAATGGTCGGCGTGTCGTTCGAAGAAATCACCACCAGGGGATGATTTTTCTTTAATTCCCTCAAAACCGGCCGGATCGCGTCAAAGGGTTTCATTTCGGCGTAGTTAATCCTGGCAAGGATATCGATGGAAGTGGCCGTAAACTTATCCATATCAACGCCCTTCTGAACGAGGGATTCATAAAAATTCCCTTCAAAGAGTTCCAGAAATTCTTCGCGTCCTCGAGTCAGCGGCTGACCGATCTGCTGCAGACAATCGGTTACGGTCTTTTCATAAACGTCGATTGAATCCACTAAAACGCCATCAAAATCAAAAAGCAGTAAATTCATTTTTCAGGTGATTCCTTTACGCAAACGGGCAATAGCTGACGAATAAGGCCTGGTGATAATGCCTCTCTCTGTGATAATTGCCGATATCAGTTTCCCCGGTGTTATGTCAAATGCGGGATTGTATACCTTCACGCCCTGAGGAGCCGATTGGACCCCTTTAAAATGGGTTACTTCAGCCCCGTTTCTTTCTTCGATCGGGATGGTTGCTCCGGTCTTCAGCGAAAAATCAAAGGTGGAAATCGGCGCCGCGATATAAAAAGGGATCCCGTGTGACTTTGCCAGGACCGCCAGAGAATATGTGCCGATTTTATTGGCCGTATCGCCGTTGGCGACGATGCGGTCCGCTCCGACGATGATCTTGCTGATTTTGTTCTGCTGCATCAGGAATCCAGCCATGTTGTCGCAGATCAGCGTGGCCGGTATTTTTTCTTCTTTCATTTCCCAGGCGGTTAGCCTTGCTCCCTGAAGTACCGGCCTGGTTTCATCCACGTAGACATGGATCTTTTTCCCCTGCTCCCTGGCCGCACGAATGACGCCCAGCGCCGTTCCGTAACCTGCTGTGGCCAGCGCGCCCGCGTTGCAGTGCGTCAGGATTTGATCGCCGTCGGAGATCAGGGCGCTTCCATGCTGTCCGATGCGTCTGTTGATTTCAATGTCTTCAGCGCAAATGCGTTTGGCTTCTCTGATCAACTCACCGGCCAGATTTTTCTTTCCGGAAAGGATGGTGTTTTCCAGATGTTCTTTCATCCTTTCAATGGCCCAGAAAAGATTTCTCGCAGTCGGCCGGGATTTTTCAATTTCATTGCAAACCGCATGAAATTTTTTTCTAAATTGTGCAACCGGTTCTGATGGAATCGAAAGAGCTCCCAGTGCCGCGCCCATGGCCGCTGCCACACCGATAGCCGGCGCGCCGCGAACGGTCAGGTCTTTGATTGCGGTAATTACCTGACGGTAATCTGAACAGACCAGCTGCCGCCTGTTTAGTGGCAGGGCCTTCTGGTCAATCATGACCACCTTATTATTTTTCCAGAAGACGGTTTGAATCATCATGGGGCAAGCATCTTTTTCAGGAGGTTATTGACAAGTTGCGGATTGGCCTTGCCCTGGGTTGCTTTCATCACCTGACCGACAAAAAAACCAAAGAGCTTTTCCCTGCCGCCACGATAGTCTGCCAATTGTACGGGGTGCGCATCGATAATTGCCTTGATGGTTTCGGTCAATTCGCCTTCATCGGTAATCTGCACCAGGCCTTTTTCCCGGATGATGTCCTGCGGCGGTTTGCCGGTATGGTACATATCCTCAACAATATCTTTAGCCATTTTCCCGCTGATCGTGCCTTCTTCAATCAAGTTAATCATATCGGCAAGCGACCGGGCGCTGATGGGGCATTGACGGATGTCCCTTTTTCCCTCATTGAGGAAACGCAGCACATCGCCCATGACCCAGTTGCTGGCCTGCTTGGGTTTTCCGCAAAGCCTGACCACGTCTTCATAATAAAGGGCCAGCGCCTTATCGGCCGTGAGCACACCCGCATCATAAGCAGGGATCTGATATTCCCTGATAAACCGCTCACGTTTTGCCACTGGCAGCTCCGGCAGGGATTCCCGGATCTGCGTGATCCAGTCTTCATCCACAACCACTTTCACCAGATCAGGATCAGGAAAATAACGATAATCATGGGCTTCTTCCTTGCTGCGCATGGAGTTGGTTGCTCCCTGCGCATCGTCCCACAGGCGTGTTTCCTGAATGATCGACTCGCCGTTTTCCACCAGATACTGCTGCCGTTTGACTTCGTACTCCAACGCGCGCTGAACGTTGCGGAAGGAGTTCATGTTTTTGAGTTCTGTACGGGTGCCGAATTCCTTCTGTCCCACAGGCCGAATGGAAACGTTGGCGTCGCATCGGAATGAGCCTTCTTCCATGTTGCCGTCGCAGATTTCCAGATACACCAGGATTTCGTGGAGGCGCTTGAGGTATTCTGCCGCCTCTTCCGGTGAGCGGATGTCCGGCTCACCTACGATCTCGATGAGTGGTACGCCGGTGCGGTTCAAATCGACATAACTAAATGGATTATTCTCATCGTGAATCAGTTTGCCGGCGTCTTCTTCCATGTGAATGCGGGTAATGCCGATTTTTTTCTGTTTTCCATCCATATCTATCCATACATAACCATGCTCAGCCAGGGGATACGCGTATTGCGAAATCTGATAGCCTTTGGGCAGATCAGGGTAGAAATAGTTTTTCCTCGCGAAACTGTTGGATGGATTGATGGTGCAGTTGGTGGCAAGCGCCATCATCATGGCGTATTCAACGACTTTCTTATTGAGCACCGGCAGTACGCCGGGCATTCCCAGGCAAACCGGACAGGTGTGGCTGTTGGGCGCTCCTCCGAATTTTGTTGAACAGTTGCAGAATATTTTGGTGTCTGTCAGCATTTGGGCGTGGACTTCCAGCCCGATGATCGTTTCAAATTCCATTATAAAGAGGGCCTCCTTTTTTCTATGGCAGCATTTTTTTCAAACGCCGAGGCAATCTGCAATAATTTCCCTTCCTCAAAATGACCCGCCAGGAACTGGACGCCGATAGGCAGTCCGGCAGCCGTAAATCCGCACGGCACGGAGATCCCCGGGATGCCGGCCAGGTTTGTCGATATTGTAAAAATGTCTGAAAGGTACATTTGCAGCGGATCATCGGTTTTTTCCCCGATTTTGAATGCCGGGGTCGGTGTGGTGGGCGTGAGAATGATGTCGCATTCCCTGAATGCTTCGTCGAAATCCCGGCGGATCAATGCACGCACCTGCGAGGCTTTGCCATAGTAGGCGTCATAGTAGCCGGCGGAAAGGGCGTAGGTTCCGATCATGATGCGGCGTTTGACTTCTTCTCCGAATCCTTCCATCCGGGTTTTGCGGTACATCTCCATCAGGTCCCGCTCGCCGGATGCCCGGAAACCGTACTTGACTCCGTCATAACGCGCCAGGTTGGAAGACGCTTCCGCCGGAGCTATGATATAGTAAACCGCCACACTGTATTGTGTATGGGGCAGTGAAATGTCGATGCATTGGCCGCCGCATTTTTTCACGGTATCAATTGCCCCGTTGATGGCGGCGCTGACTTCCGGGTCGATGCCCTCAACAAAATATTCTTTCGGGATGCCCACTTTCCAGCCGGAAATATCGCGGCTGATAAACTGGCGGTAGTCGGGTACTTCCATCTTAACGGATGTGGATTCTCTGGGATCATAACCGGCCAGGACATTCATCATGATGGCGCAGTCTTCCACGTCTTTTGTGAAAGGACCGATCTGGTCGAGCGAGGATGCGAACGCGATGAGTCCGAAGCGTGAAACCCTTCCGTAGGTCGGTTTCAGGCCGACAACGCCGCAGAGGGCCGCAGGCTGGCGGATCGATCCTCCGGTGTCTGAACCGATGGAAGCAATGCATTCATCGGCGGCCACCGCCGTTGCTGATCCGCCGCTTGATCCGCCGGGGATGCGTTCCAGGTCCCACGGGTTGCGTGTCGGACCAAAAAAGGATGTCTCGGTCGAAGATCCCATTGCAAATTCATCCATGTTGGCTTTTCCCACAAACACGGCACCGGCTGCGGACAGTTTCTCCACAACCGTCGCGTCGTATGGGGGGACGAAGTTATGCAGGATGTTTGACCCGCAGGTGGTTGTTATGCCCTTTGTACAGACGATATCCTTGAGTGCCACGGGAATGCCCGTCAGCGGACGGATGTTCCCGTTTTTTATATCTTCATCTGCACGTGCTGCCGCAGCCAGTGCTTCATCCTTCATCAGGCGTATATAGGAGTGTATCCGTTCTTCTACCTCGTCGATTCGTGAAAAAACGGATCGGGTAATCTGTGTGGACGATACTTCACCGTTTTGAATCAATTTCTGTAGTTCATGAATTGTTAATTGATGTAATTCCATATACTCCCCGGATAAGAATTTAAAAGGTGCAATTTTGTTCCATGAGATAAAAAAGAGAACATTTGCGTGCTTTCAGTCGATCACTTTGGGAACCCGGAAAAACTCACCCCGAGCATCCGGGGCATTGGCCAGCGTTGCTTTTGTGCCCAGGGATGGTCGTTCAACGTCTTCGCGAAAAGCGTTGCTTACGGCAATCGCGTGGCTCATTGGCGCAATCCCCGTCGTGTCCAGTTCACCCAGTTTTTCGATGTAAATCAGAATATTGTTCAGCTGGACGGTAAATTTTTCCTTCTGGGCGTCCGTGAACTCCAGACGCGCCAATTTTGCAACATATTCAACATCCTGTGTGCTTAATTTCAAAACAGATTTCCTCCTACAAACCATTCCAATATGGGCGCAGCGTGCTCATGACAGATTGGATCGCCGGTTTGTTGTCCGGATCGCAATCCTGTTCCAGGGCCGCCAGCTTTTTATCCGTCCAGTGGGTTTCATCATACATTTCTTCAAGCACTGCCTTGACCGATCGGGTCAACCCTGCAACATGGTAACCACCTTCCAGCAGGGCGACCACACGCCCCGAACAGCATTTGTCTGCTATGTTCAGCAATACACGTGCCATTGCGGCAAATCCTTCCGGGGTGACGCGCATGCCGCCCAGGGGATCCTGGTAATAGGTGTCGAAACCCGCGGATACGAGAATTAATTCCGGTTCAAACGCCAGGGCAACCGGTTCCAGAATTTTGCGGAATGCCGAGACGAATGTTCCGCTTACTGCGCCCCGTTTGAGCGGCACATTGATTGTGAACCCCAGGGCTTGACCCTCTCCGATTTCGTGCAAACCTCCCGTGCCCGGATAATATGGATACTGATGCGTTGAAAAAAACAATACCCGCCGGTCGGAATAAAAAATCTTCTGTGTTCCGTTTCCGTGGTGCAGGTCCCAGTCAGCAATCAGGATTTTTTTGAGTCCGTGCTTTTTCATGGCATGCATGGCCCCGATGGCGACATTGTTGAAAATGCAGAAGCCGGCGGAGTTCCCGGCACCCGCGTGATGGCCGGGCGGCCTGATGAATGCAAAGGCGTTGTCCACTTCCTTTGTCATGACGGTGTCAATAGCGTTTAATACCCCGCCGACAGCCAGTTTGGCAATTTCGTAGGTTTCCGCACAGGTGCTTGTATCGGGATCAAGGATTACACAACTTTTGCCTGCCGTTTGGGCAATGCGTTCAATATAGGGCAGGGTGTGAACGTAAGCAATTTCGTTATGAGTTGCCAGGCGGGGTTTGATGTCAACATACTTCCAGGACATGTTCGGATTGTCCAGCATTTCATAAACAGATGCGAGCCTTTCCGGACTTTCGGGATGACCTGAACCCGCCGAATGCTGTAAGTAGTCGCTATGTTTGACAATCCCAGTTTTTCGAGACACGCACGCCTTCTTTCAAAACATGAATAACATAAAAAAACCACCTATCATATATGATTTTAAAGATCAAACAGTTCGACTTGAAGCACTGTGGGAAATCGGGGAAATTCAATATATTTATTCACAAACTTCTGGGGATACTGCCTTAATATACCGCCACCCCGTATATACGGCTACTAAAACAAACATCCAGCGCAGGGGATCATCCGGGATAATTTGAGCAACATTGCCACCTGTAAATGTTCCCAGGATGATGCCCGGCACCAAACCATAAAGAAGGTTGCCTGCAACATTGTTCAGCCGCCAGTGCGTAAACGCGCCGACAGCGCCCATGGGAACCATGACCAGCAAGGCGGTTCCCTGTGCCGCATGCTGTGAAAATCCCGCCAGCAGGACCATGACCGGTACCATGATGGTTCCGCCGCCAACCCCCATCAAGCCGGACAGAAATCCGGTTAAGACGCCCGTGATGATCAGGGCGATGATTGACGCACAACCCGGCAATGTGCCGATCATGTCCTTCAGAAAAGGTTTGAGAAGCAAAAGAACCGAGCAGAAAATTAAGAATGCGCCGAATATTTTTTTCAGCTTCCAGCCTGGAAGCCGGTTAGCCAGACGTGCCCCTGCGGCAGCCGTGAAAAGTGCTGGCAAAGCCAGTGCGGCCGCCGCCGTCCAATCCGTCTGTCCATGAAGACCGTAAGTAAAGGCTCCGATGATTCCCGTAAAAACGAGTACCGCAAGGCTCGTACCGTGTGCCCGGCACTGATCGATTTTCATCCATTCGACCATCAGGGGAATCATGATGATTCCACCCCCGAGGCCGATCAAACCGCCCAAAAACCCTGCGGCAAGACCGATGGTAAATGTGATCAAATGATCTTTCATGCTCGTCCTTCATCGTCAACCGTTAAGGCTGACTTGCTGATCATTCTTTATGCACGCGTCCCCTGGCCAATGATGCGAAAACACCCAGAATGCAGGTCACGGCCAGAATGATAAAAATCAACCTGGCGCTGAAAATGAAAAGGGAGCCGGTTTCAATGGTAATTTTTTGATCACCGATGACCCAGGCAAAAACCAGCATAGCGATACCCATGCTAAGCATCTGACCGACCAGCCTCATGGTTGCCTGCATTGCAGACGCAATGCCGTAAAATTTATGGTCCACTGAGCTCATGATCGCGTTAACATTGGGTGAGGAAAAAAGTGCAAAACCAACTCCCAGAATCGCCAGGCAAATGACAATATAATAGATATGCGTATCTGAAGCGATAAAAATCAGCCCCGCAAGGCCGAGGACCGTTAGCGACATGCCGACAGAAGAAAGGATCCTTGGTTCAATTCGGTCAGACAGCCTTCCGGCAGCCGGCGAAAAAAGAGCCTGCAACAGTGGCTCAATAACCAGGACCATGCCGGTTTGCGAAGGCGTCAGCAGTTTGACATGCTGCAGATAAAGGCTCAAAATGAAAGTGATCGCAAACGTGGCACAGTAGTTGATCAGTGCCGCCAGGTTGGAACACGCAAAAACACGATTTTCCAGAAACAGTTTTACGTTGAGAAGTGGGTAAGGCCTGGTCAATTGCTGGCGGATGAACAATATAAAACATAAAGTGCCGATCGCGATCAGTGCGCCTCCCCTCGGGGAGGGCAGTTGAGATAAACCATACATCAAAGCAAACAGCGCCAGCGCGTAAAGTACAGAGCCGGGCAAATCAAATTCCTCACGGCTGTCCTTCGGAATATCTTCTTTTGCCACAAAGACGGAGAGTCCGGCTGCTGCAGCTCCAAGCACTGCACTGAAAATGAAAATGGTTTTCCACCCCAGGTGCTGGGTCAGCAAACCACCGATGAACGGGCCGCACGTGAGTCCGATATAAACCGCGGCAATATTGATTCCCAGAATCCTGCCCCTCTGTCCCTGGGGGTAGGCGGAAACCAGCATGGCTGTTCCCGTACTGAAAATCATCGCGCCGCCGATTCCCTGGACAACGCGCATGGCAATGAAAAAGGCTTCCGTCTGCGAGCAGATGGATAAAAGCGACGACAGGGCAAAGATCAGGGAGCCGGAAAAAAAGAATAATTTTCTTCCATAAATATCGGCCAGTCGTCCCAGTGGCAACAGTGTGATGGATGCAGCCAGAAGAAAGGACGAGGCCACCCAGCTTACAGACAGCGCATTCATGGAAAATTCGTGGGCAATCATCGGCAGCGCGACGTTGACGGACGAACCCATGAAGGGGGTTGTAAACGAACTGATCGTAGTGGCCAGAAGAACGATCGGGAGTCTTTTGTTGATCATGCGGTCACGCTGATAAAAAAAGGATTATGCTTTGGGGAAAAATATTTTCCGCCTCGCGTCAAAACCGTCTTTGCCGCAGGCCATCATCAGGGTCAACGGCATGATGTTGCGGGCCTGTTTCAGCATCCTTTCTGAAAGATTGCGAATGTCCCATTGCGCATGCCGGTCGGTCCGCAGGCGCGCCAGATGGTAGAGTTCCCGCGCGTTGAGCTTCATCAGCACGCGCCTGCGGTGTGCGTTGGTCAGCACATACGGAGCGGCGGCAGGGCTTTTATGCCGGATGATCTCATAAGCGCTATTGGTCTTTTTGATCATAGCCATGAATTCTTTTTGTCGCCCGATTGCGCGAACAGCGGGCGGTAGGGTGACGCCCAGGGAAGGGCTGTAATCCTGGCTGATGAGGGTGGCTATACGGTGGCGCTTGAGCTGCGCGAAACAGCTGGCGCTCATGGTCAACTCGAAGAGCATGTCAACATTTTCAAGTTCACGCAGCACCGCATCATAGGACTGGATGTGTTTAAAGAGGGTCTTGAACAGGGCCTTTGCTTCGGACGGATTCATGCGCCCGGCTTCCTGAAAACACAGGTCGTAACTCATGCCCGATGACGCGAAAAGCAGTGCTGCGGCTGACTGCTTATCAGCATTTTCCGTCGCCTGGACCAGATGGACACTCTGAAGCGGCCGTTTCTTTTTTCCCTCGTCGAACTTTTCGCAAAACCCGCGCAGGTTTTTCCGGGTCAGAAGATCATAGTCGGTTGATCGTGTATAGCGAATCAGCGACGGCGCAATATCTTTGGTGGCGGTATAAAGCTTGTTGCTTAAGAGGTGTGCCTCGGCCAGGGGCAGAGCCGACAGTCTCCGCAGCATCAGCTCCAGATTGCGGGCGTTGACGGTCATTCCCAGCTGTGTTTCCGTGGCCAGAGCGATGCTGTAGCGGGCATCTTCCTTGGCCCAGCCTTCCAGCATGGACTTATTGCCTGGGTTTTCGGCCAGTTCCCGGTTTTTCTCAAATACATGCGGCCGGAGCTGTTCGTAGAGCCGATGGTAGAAGTCATTCTGCAGCTGAATCGTTGCGGTGTACAAATCCGTCAGACCGGCCTGGATGATTTCTTCGGGAACAACAAAGTCCCGGTCAAACAGGACATAACGCTGGGATTTTTCCGTATAGGAGCACAGACGGAATTTTTCGATTTCTTCCACGATCAGACGGGAGACACCGATGATGTCGATGTTGAATACGGCATGCTCGGCAACCGAGCTGTGCCCCATCTCAAAAACAATGTTGCGGTTGGATTTGCGGGCTTTTTCGACTTCGGTCCGGGAATCCCTTCTGAGTGCATCAACCGGCTTGGGGCTGCGGCTGATTCGGGCGTAGGCGGCGGATATGGTTTCGGGAGTAATGTCCTGCCCAAAAGCGCATTTTTCTTTCAGTTCGCGAATAATGTCATAGTCTATGTTGTATCCGGCAAGCAGGATTTTCATTTTTCAACTCCAGAGAAAAATTTTTGGTGATTGCTGCATATGGCACAGGAATCTGCAGTGTCACGTGTCATGCATATTACAGTCTGATCATTTCAACACGGGCGAGTGTCCGTCCGAGAAAACGTTCACCGATTGTCTGAAAACGGTACGGTACATCGCTTACGTAAAACAGATAATCGGGCAACTGCCGGCTGTCATTGCCGAGATTTTCGCGGTGAATCAAGTCGGCGGCAATTTCCGCCATTGCCTCGGCTGAATCGATCAACCGCACGTTCTTGTCAACGATGCTCTGAAAAAGAGGTTTGAGGAGCGGATAATGCGTGCAGCCCAGGACCAGCGTGTCGATCTGCTCGGCCAGGACCGGCTTTAAATATTCTTCTGCGACCAGTTTTGTGGCCTCATGTTCCAGCCATCCCTCTTCCACCAGCGGCACAAACAGGGGACAGGCCTGTGAAAAGACCCTCACATCGCGATCCAGCTGGTGTATGGCACGTGCGTACGCATTCGAGTTGATTGTGGCAGGTGTGCCGATCACACCGATCGCCCTGCTGCGAGTTTCGGATACCGCGAGCCTTGCGCTGGCTTCAATCACCTCCAGAACGGGAACGGGCGACAGGTCCCGGATAGCGCGATAAGCTACTGCCGCCATTGTGTTGCAGGCGACAATCAGCAGCTTAACGTCTTTTTTCAGCAGAAATTCTGTGATCTGCATAGCGTATCGGTTAATGGTTTCCACCGATTTAACGCCGTAGGGCACACGGGCGGTATCGCCGAAGTAAATGATATTTTCAAAAGGCAGGCGTTCCATGACCGCTCGCACAACGGTCAATCCCCCGATGCCGGAATCAAAGACCCCTATGGCGCGATTTGTTTTGTGGTCCATGTTTTTTTCTCTCATATCCGCATAATAAAGTCATCGACTTTTTTGTGCTGTTCGTATAAAAAAACAGTAAAGAAAAGGAAACAAAAAGCCGATCATTAAAAGTTGATGCTTTTTATCATAACTTTCTGAAACATGCCAAAAGTTCTTCATGGACGACTGGTATTGGAAAGTAATGCGACATGAGGCGTTCAGAGAAAAAAATAAAAGATCCAGGCGAAATTGAGGCTATTTTACTGGCCGCGCCGGTTTGCCGGATTGCAATGGCCAACGGTGATGCTCCCTATGTTATCCCCGTCAATTTTGCCGTAAGCTCCGGTTTCCTTTATTTTCACTGTGCCGCCACAGGCAAAAAAATTGACATGATGCGCCGGAACTGTAATGTGTGTTTTGAAGCAGATATCCCCGGTGATCTGGTTCGGGGCGGGTCGGCCTGTTCGTGGAGTATGAAATACAAAAGCATCATTGGTTTTGGCCGGGCTTTTTTTATTGAGCAGGCGGCTGAAAAAATGCGGGCACTGGACATCCTGATGAAGAAATATGCCGGCAATGATAATTTCTCTTATGACGATGAATGGCTGGACAAAGTTTGTGTGATTGGTGTAAAAATAGATAAAATATCCGGAAAGAGATCTGATTAGGTGACAGGATCATATCATTATTTTCATAGCATCTGCCATGAAGGAGGAGAGCCATGCAAAATAAAATTGTTATACGCTATGTAGATAAACGCATAGAGAAAGGCATTACCACCGATTTTGCACCCAATAAAGAGAATTTTCATGTGACGCCTGTCGGATTCAAGCCCGGAGACAAACCTCTGGAGGTACGGATTAAAGATTTAAAGGCTGTTTTTTTTGTAAAGGATTTTAGCGGCAATCCCGATTATCAGGACAAAAAAGACTTCGAAGCAGGTAAATCTGTTGTCGGCCGCAAAATCAGGGTGCTTTTCAAAGACGGCGAAGAGCTGGTTGGCACCACGATGGGCTATCAGCCGGACCGGCCGGGATTTTTTGTCGTTCCGGTGGATGCAAAATCAAATATCGAAAGATGTTTTGTGGTGACCCGGGCGACCAGTGAAGTAAAGTTAATGTGACGGTTGATGACAGAAGGAAATTTCGACAGGGTGTCCGAGCTGCCGAACCGTTCTTAGTTTCTTGCCCCGTATGTCCTTTGATGGATTGGATGCGAGAGTCACTGCCGTATTCAGATGATTTTTGATTTCTTTTCATTCTTTCTTATCAGGTTTTCCCAACTTCTTTGCAACTCTGTATGCGATTCACATCAAATTTTCTTGACACACTCCCGATGATTCTATAAAGTGACCGAAAGCGAAAGCAAAAGTGGAAGCAGATGTAATCCCTCCGGCATATCAGTAGTAGCGTGGTGATCCTATGGACATGAAGCGCGATTACTATGAAGACATCGAGCTTTTCAAAAGCGGTACGGTTCTCGTATGGACCATCATCTTTCTGCTTTTCCTTTTTACCTTACCCCTTTATCTGCCTTCTTATAATATTTACCTGGTCAACATCATTCTGGTTAACGTTATTCTGGCGGTTGGCCTCAATATCCTTGTGGGCTATACCGGCCAGATTTCCCTGGGGCATGCCGGGTTTTTCGCCGTGGGCGCGTATGGCACTTCTCTGATTATGATGCACCTGCATTTCCCCTTTCCCGCCGCCATTATCATTGCCGCGCTGATCGCGGCTTTCCTGGGCTTTATCATTGGTCTGCCTGCACTTCGCCTTGAAGGGCCGTATCTCGCCATCGCTACGCTGGGCTTCGGCCTCACCATCATGCATATCATCGGCCGTTGGGAAATCTTTGGGGGCAGAATGGGAATTACAGCGCCACCCCTGGATTTGGGGATTCCGAATTCCTCCTTGAGTTTTGTCATTAAAGGGGATGTTCAAATCTACTATCTCATTTTAATTATGACGATCTTGCTCGTTATTGGAGCGCGCAATCTCATGAAAACACGCGTGGGAAGAGCGTTCATGTCCATTCGTGACGACGATATCGCCGCCGAAGTCATGGGTGTGAATCTGACCATCTTCAAAACCATGTCTTTTGCCGTGAGTGCTTTCTATGCCGGAATTGCCGGCGGTCTTTATGGTTTTGTTGTCAGCTTTTTCGACCCCTTCTCCTTTAATCTGATTCTTTCCATCATCTTTCTTGTGATGGTGGTTGTCGGCGGTCTGGGGTCTGTTCTTGGTGCGATTATGGGAGCCGTCCTGATCACCTATCTTCAGTACGACCTTTTAAAAAATGTGGAAAACCTGCCTTATCTCGGCGGGCTTTTGGTGGCCATATCCAAGCAGTGGTTTACCGTCATCGGGCTGGCCAATTTCGGCGGCATTGCCTTGGGGCTCATCATGATTGCCATTGTGATTTTTGAGCCGCTGGGAATGTTCGGCATCTGGATCCGGATCAAGAAATATTGGAAGACCTGGCCGTTTTAAAAGGCCAAAATGGAGTCTTTGCATGTTTGAAATGCTGCTGATTGAAGGTCTGGCCATCGGGGCCTGTTACGGCCTGTTCGGTGTCGCCGTTGCCATTATCTACAAAACGTCTGACGTGGTTAATTTTGCCCAGGGTGAAATGGGCATGATGTCTACATTTGTCGCTTACCATATCATGACAGCATATGGATGGCCTTTCTATATTGCTTTTCCCGCCACGCTTATCTTTGCCATTTTGCTCGGTATGGCTATCGAATTCTGCTTCCTGCGCCCGGCCAAGGAACCGACGGTTTTGGGTCTGCTTATTTTAACG
>Ga0116174_10001773_pt1 | contig 19263 bp, 20 predicted proteins | sample AD_UKC087_MetaG_FD_89801 | JGI IMG/M metagenome (GOLD analysis project Ga0116174, IMG submission 89801) | Active sludge microbial communities of municipal wastewater-treating anaerobic digesters from USA - AD_UKC087_MetaG | ecosystem: Engineered > Bioreactor > Anaerobic > Digestate | place: USA...
GATAATAACAATGAACAACATTATTCTTTTAATTCAGGGAAATGGAATAATTTGTTGCCGAGTACTTCAATTCTATTTTTTGATATTGACTTTATTAATGCAAACATACATACAAATGGTGTAAGGTCTAGTAACTTACAATCTGGAGCACATACTCAAAAATCTGGAAAATTAATAATTGATTTAGATCAGAAAGCAAATGATCTCAATTTATCTGTAAATAAGGCGAAGGATGACTTAGATCTTTTTGACAAAACAAATGCCTACCTGATTGGACAAAAGTATACTGATATTGAGTTTAAGCTGTATGAAGAATACATTAAAAACAAGGAATTGGACATTTCAGGTGCCGTTGCTTTACTTGAGACGCAACGGGATAAGGTCGCAAAAGAATTGACATCTCTCGAAAAACTCCAATTAAAGTCGAGCGACATTCAAAAAATTCAAGCACCTGGCATCCTTAATAATTCTGTACAGTTATCACAACTAAACATCTACCAAGAAATTTTTAATCGTGTTATACAGAAGAAAGTAAATCTTGAAGTAGATCAAAAAATTAAAGATCATTTCGAAAAACATAAAGTATTTATTGAATCAGCTAAAGATAAACTACCTGAAGATTATTCAAATTCAGATTGCCCTCTTTGCATGCAGCCACTTAAAAATGCAGCAAAAGTTATTGAGTTCTATCGGTCTGTTTATGACAAGTCATTTGAAGCAAGTAAAAAACAATACTTGGATGACATAGAAAAGTTGCATGTGGAGCTATTAAAAATAAAGCAATTTCTAGAATCTATCGGTAATAACGTCATCCACATATTCAATGCCTATGAAACTATCAAAAATGATTTTGAATTAGTTGATATATATAATGTCGAAGAGAAGTCCGTAGTTTTGGGTTTAGTTGAGAAATTTAATTCAAAACTCATAGATGATTTTCTTGTATCTCTTGAAGGATTAAAACGAATTGATAAAGTATATTCGGATCCGACCAAACAACACGAGGGTGTAGCCAAACTAATAGAAGAAATTAATTCATTCCTTGTTGTTCTCAATGAAATTATTAACAAAAGAAACAAACTTATTGAAGATCTAAAAACTAAATATACAGACACCTCAAAAATACAATCAGATATTGTTGATGCTAAAAATCGTCAACTAGATATAAATTCAAGAATCGAGTTTTTAACTAGAGGAAAATTAGCAAAAATAACTGAATTAAAAGATTTGAATGCTAAAAGACAACTACTGTTAGGGGCCAAAAAAGTTTGTGAGAAAGAGAGAGATGACTACATCACACAAAAAATTCCAGAAAACATCATTGGCAAAATGATTGCTGTTTTGGACAAGTTTAATCTCAACTTTACAATCGAGCCATTTAAATCATCTTCAACCACAAAAGATTATGCATTTGCTTTTAAAATTAAGGATAAACATGGACATGAGAGAGAATTGAAGGATGGTTTATCTGAAGGTGAAAGGCAACTTATCTCCCTATCGTTCTTTTTCGCAATAAATGACAACGTATCTGATAAAAAATCTAAAATTCTAGTATTTGATGATCCTATCACCAGTCTCGATGCACCAAACCTTAAAATTTTAGCGGAATTAATTCATTCACAAATATCTGACTATAGCCAGGTTATTGTTTTCACACATCATCCTTTATTTCATAAATACCTCGTTAAGCCCGATATATCTGATAAAGCCAAGTTTGGCGTATTAAAAAACTCAGAGTTATTCGGAGGGAGTTTTATATTTAGTGATCCTAGTTATGACATGATAGATGAAGTTAAACTCTGCAATCAGGAAATATCTTCAAAAGCAACTTCAGGAAATCTCAATTTGGAAGAAATATCCCTAAAATATGGCCAATTATTAAGATTGGCTGTTGAGAAGTTCATTAAACATGAGTTATTAATGTGGAACAAAGAGGGTGACTTTGGCAGTCAAATAGTTTGTAACTTAAAAAGTAGTAAATCTAAAATAACTAAACTTACAGAAGGTGACCTAGACACACTAACGAACATATATAACTATTGTAATCAGTCAAATTTACTACATGTTGATAAGGAAAATCCGTCTGCGTTATCTGAGTTAATTAATAATATCGATCGATTTGTTTCTATTTTAGATAAGAGCAGAAATTGATAGAATATCTATATATTCAACTATGGCACCAAATAAAATTGGCAAAAAACTAAAAGACGCACGCAAAAAGCTTGGACTCAAGCAGTCTGACGTGGCGGAAAAAGCTGATATTAGTGTTAATTACTATGCTCGAATTGAGCGTAATGAAGAAAATCCTACTCTTGAGACATTGGAGCGTGTATTAAAAGCCTTGAAACTTAAATCTTCGGACGTACTATCGTTTTAATCCTTCTTAAGCTTAATAGGGTCAATTTTCCCTGATTGTTCATCTTCCACTATTTTATGTGCTGCCATGTGAGCCAAGGCAGCCTTTTCCTCTAGATGCTTAATTGCATTTTCTCTAGTGCAAGGCATGTTCTGAGACTTCAAATACCGAATCGTTGTCTCGATATCTGCCTCATTAATTTGATAACCTGAATTTTGCGTCATATGGTCGAAGTATAGCATTTTATATGTATCTCCCAAAATTCAAAAAGTTAAACATATCCTCGGCGAAGCCGCCGCCATCCAGGCGGCGCATAATTTCCCTACTTCTAGTCTGTGACAGTATATTTAAACTACCTTCCCAAAGCACTTTCCTATCGATGATAGCCAATTTACGATGATGATTGCCGATGCACAAGAAAACTTGGATCCCAAGGGCTTCTAGTGCCTCAATTTCACTCTCTGACTGAGTTTCGTAACCATCGCTGTGGTCATTTGGATCTCTAGTAATGATGTAAACCTTGATTCCCCTGGAATAGGCGCGCTTTAGACTTGGCCAGAGCATTTTCATTCTGGAAGAAGTAATAAATGGGCTTTCAATAATGATTTCCTCGTTCGCTTGGTCAAGATCCCTCAAGAAAGCTGAGTAGAACGTCTTTTCATCATGGAGTGTGGAGCTGTAGTTATTCATGACTCACCTCCATGTTATCAATAAATACGACCTGACCATCTACCTCTTTGATCCCGAGTTCATCCAGTTTATAATATGTCCTTATAACACTGTCGAATAAGGGTTCCACCTGTGAGACAGTGAGCTCACCAAAGAAGGTGTTTCAGAACCAATAAGGCGAATTTGCTTGAAAAGAGGGCAAATTGTGGAGTTCGAAAAACCTGTAGAATCGTAATTAACGCCTTTAGGGAAAATAAACCTCTGTAAACGAATTTTAACTTCCGGTATAGCGTCACACCAAACATTTTCTACCGTTCGAATAAAATCATATGCATAAGCAAGTAACGCGTTTATATCCAACTCTTCACCATGCATTTCGGTTAGCCTAAACTTTTCAAGTGTTAATGTTTTTTCCAGTTCTTCAACTTGTTCTTTTACACGGTGCTCTGGAATGATTCCTTTTCTACCCATGGCAATAACATTCTTTTCTTCAGCCTCAAGCTTTTTAAGTAGCTCTACTTGATTCCAATACTCGCCTCGTATTTCCTTTTCTCTTAGCTCGTATCTTTTAATAAACCTTTGATGGAATCGCTCAATATAATCTTCTGTTGGTTTAACACTGCTTAAAAATCTACTAAAGTCGTTCTCTAAGTCACTTTTCTTAATCATTTTTGAGAAAGATGCACATTCATTGTTTCTGCAGTAATAGTAGGCATGTTTCTTCCCAGATTCACTTTTGGACCAACAAGCCGTTAAAGGAGTACCACAGAAAGCGCATGCCACAAATCTTCTCAATGGAAAATCCGGATTGTTGCGACTCCTTTTGGTTATAGCGTTATTTGAAAGCTTATTCTGCACCATTTGGCATTTTTCGTACGTTGCATGATCGATAAGGGCTTCATGCTTACCTTTAATCAACCTGCCATCCTGATGCTTAACGTAGCCGGTATAATAGATATTATTTAGAATGTTATGAATAGTTTCATTTGGGAATTCCAGAGCTTTGCCTTTGTAGTTTTTGAGTCGTCTTTTGTTAAATTCGTTTGCAATTTCGGTTTTACTGCTTAAACCTGCAGAATATTTAAGAAATATATCTTTAACTGCTTGAGAACAGTTGCTATCCAAAACATGAGGTGATAACTTTACATTTAGAGTTTTGTTTACCGCGTAGCCTACAGGAGGTTGCCATGGCCATAAGCCCTCGTCAACTCTACGCCACATGGCTAACTTTACTCTTTCTTTTTTAACCTCGTTGTCGTATTCGTTTACTGCTGCTAAAACTCCTTCTACTAACCTGCCAGATGGACTTTCATCAACCTTTTCTGTAGCACTTCTTAAAAGAATACCCATCTTCAAAAGTTGACCTCTTAACCAGTGATGTTGTTCTTGAGAACGAGCAAAGCGATCCAACTTGTATACTAAAAGGATATCGAATTGATTTTGTCTTTCTTTACAAAACTCAAGCAATTCAGCTACTCTTTGTGTGTTTGTTTTATTGGCTGAAATAGCTTCGTTTTCTACTATTTCAATGACATCAAACCCTTCGGTTTCACATGCTGCCAAACATATTTTCTTTTGAGTTTCAATGCTTGTACCACCAATCTGTTTTGGATCACTGAAGCGAAGATATAAAATTGCTCTTTTATTTTTTGATATTTCCATAATCTACACTGGGAAGGTTTTCTTTCTTGAATATAGCATATGTTGGCAGTCCCCGTTTCTTCAAAGTTAGAAAGGAGTCAATAATCAAATCAGCAAGAAGATCCATTTGACGATCCAATTCATTGTTATTATCTTTTACCGCTACCTCCTTGTTATATCGAGAAAACTTGCCCCTATTTGTTGTCATTATCGTTCTCCTGCAAAACGGATGTCTCCAAAAGTGGCATACGAGGTGCCACTGTTGCCACCTTGCACTTATCTGTGGCAGTTGTGGCAGAATTATTTCCTGCATAGAGCGATGTTTTGGTTATCGATATTTCAGTGCCATAGTTAAACTCCGCCCTTTCGACTACCAAACCAAGTGTATTGAGATTTGGCCTAACTTCCTTGATTTTCTTCCAAAGCTGGTTAGCTGTTTTCGGGAATCCTCCGCCACCAATTTGATAGTCACTTCCCTCGGCAATTGGGCGTAGTTCCTCGTAGAGTTTTGTTGAAGTGTTTTTATAAGCAGCTTTATCACGCATGAATTGGATTATTACCTGCGCTGTTAAAGAAGAATCTATTGCTGCAGTATTTTGCCTTTCAAGATTTCTATCAAAAGCATTAAGAAAATCGCTTTGTGACCCTCCAAGCGCAACTGTTGACGCTACTGCATATTTGGCAAAATCTGCCATTCTCGGTTTTCTTGCAAGCTTTATCGTTTCTAAATTTTTCAGGGTTTTAGACAGAACATCAAAAGCAGCTCCAAGTAAGTAGGGTTTTTCAGTCTCAAAGTGATCGTTTAATTCTGTTTCTTCTTTTCTATCCTCTTCCGAAATTCTTTCGAAAGGAATGATTATACTTCGATCAAGTAGATCTGCTCTCTCAACAACAAGGTTTATACCGTTTATCCCCACAATTCCCATTTGATACGACACGATATCGTCATTATCCGTATATAATTTTCTCTTACTAAACCCGACTCCTGTAACCAGCCGACAAAGAAAGTCCGAGTAGGAATCGCTTAAAGTTGAGACATTATCAAGAAACAAACAGTAATTGTGCGTGGCTATTTGCGCCAACTCCTGAAAATCCGAAGGGGGACTTAAGAGTAATACGGAGCTTGGGTCTACCAGTTTTCTTATAATCTTTAATCCGGTGCTTTTTGCAGAACCATGATCCCCAATAATTACAAGAGCCGGCCTTGGTATGTCTGGGATAAACGATGTTATTAGCGATGCCAAATACAATAGCCTATCTTTTTCGTCTTTAAGGTTTACGTAGTCGAATACTTTATATAATGAGTAACCTTCTTTAGGGAAAACTTGAGGTATTTGGTGGCTATACCTACGAAACAGTACAGGACTTACTGAGGTTATTTTCCATCCCGAACCATCAATTGTTACTATATTGTGGTCATCCCCAAGATCGTAGTATATAGTATTTCTTACTCGGGCTGTCCTGTTGTACAGCTGTCTTTTCTCATTAGTATGAATGGCCTTTGCCTCTAGAGTATCGGCTGCTTGTATAAAAGCCTCCCCGGAAAAACCCTTTTTGTTGTACTCCCAATATTTTCCACATAGCCAACGTTTTACCATAGTGCTTTTTATCGGAAATCCCACGGTAGGTTTTTCAGCAAATGTAATATAGGGGTCACCTAATTGGTCTAGGTAAAGCAACGCTTCACTTTCGAGTACAATATCAACCAATTCGTCGGATACCCCTCTTTTAGCAATTTTACCTCTAGGCTTTCGCGCCTGTGCTTTAGCAATAGACTTAAAAACCGATTTAAGCTCCACTTCGGTTAGTGGTGGGTTATTTTTCTCATTCCAATTCTTAAAAAATGGCCAAGCTACACTTTCCCATTCCTCACTGGGAAATCTTGACAACAACTTACCTGCAACCGAGGCCGCTGTTTCATTTCTTGTACCCTCATCAACGCCGTCAAGCACCGCATTATTCCAAGTATTGTTTTGTTTTTCGGAATTTTTGAAGTCAATCCAACCGGTTACAAAAGAAGGAAGCGGTGCAATTGGAGCTGTATCGAAGCCGTAAATCCATTCATATGAATTTCCGCTTGGGTGTCTAGACGGGGGAACTATGATATAACCACCGTCACCTCGTATATCTATACCCGGCTTTATTCCGTTGAAATTTGGAATTATTTCGTTTGATTTGAAATAATAGTGCAACCCTCCACCACCACTCCTAACCTTTACAGTATTGATATCTTTGAACAACTCATCTGTACTGCCATGTCTAAAGTCAATATCAACTACAACTAAGTTCGATATCTTTCCTGTTACAATAGCTAAATTTAATCTTGGAAAGTCTTTGAACCATTTTTCGAGTTCTTCTGGTGAAACTATCCTGCTTTGAAACGCTTTCCATTCAACTAATGGTTTCTTATTGTTGCCTATAGGAATAATTGAAAAACCACGTGCTATATAACTCTGTGCCATGTTTAGCATTAAATTACTATTCACCATTTCTCCTTTCATGAATCAAAGCTTTAAGATCTCTGACTTTATGGTAGTATTGGGTCGGATTAACCGAAGCTTCGTCCCGCAAGAATAGGCTAACAAGATCCAATAATTCTTTTGTTTCTTCGAATATAAATGTTGCCCTGTAGTTAGGGTCTAGAGAGAGTGACTCGAGTGGAAGATATAATGCGAGAAATCCCGCCAATGGTAGAGATGTGGTCTTATAAGTATTATCTTGTGTGCTCATAATATCTAAACGGTACTACGAGCAATGAGATTATCGTCAACGAACTACATAGGGATTAACTTGAGGATTAAGTTAGTTTTAAGGTTATTCCGTTTGCTACATTAATAATTACCTTATCTTTATAGGGCAAAGGTATTTTAGCTGTTAGTTGGTAGATCTTGGTCCTCGTGTTACGGTTTATAACATTTGTTTTATGTTTCGGATAACCTGTATCGTATTCATTTTCATAAATTTCTAAATAAGTTACAAGCTTCCCGTGCCGCTGCCATAACAACTTAAAGGTTTTCCATCTGCACCCACGTTTCACCAGCTTAAGAACATTCTCCCCTTTGTATTCTAGAATTAAAAAATGTTCATCTTCCATTAGTTTCCATGCTGTTGGAGGTTGTAAACCACTATTTACCGGAATCAGCTGCGGGTATGCTTCCGGTAATCGACCTTGGTTTTTGAGTATAAATTTATGAAGATCTACTAAATATTGCTTGTAGTCGGCAATTTTCAAGTATTTTAGCTCACATTCAATACCAAGTAGTAGCTCGTTAAACTCCTCCTTTATCATAGAATTTTTTGTATACCTCTCCGTTGGAAGATTACTAGCAATTTCATGGAATTTCTCAAGTTTTTCATAAGCATTCCATACGGAGGTTTCCCTGCAAAGTCTCATCTTATCTATAAATTCCTGTATTTTGTGCTTGTTCAACTTATGCTTGAAAGTAAATATCTGTTTTGATTCTTTGTCGGTAATTTTGCTTTCGGATAGAGAATATCCTAACTCGGTCAATTTTATAGCAGATTTTCCATACAAACCGATGTAATGTTCAAATTCGATATCCTTTCGTGTTATGTCGCGCACTTTAATATTGCTAAATTCCTTAACCACATTTGCTACATGTTCGTTCTTTAGTATTTTGCTGTTAAACTCTTTAAGTTCCGCAAAAAATCCAGCAATGTTATTTACGAGAATAGAATATTCCTTTTGGGTTGCTTTACCAAAAGCTTTTTTTCCTTCATTTACTAACTCGGCTACTTGTGGTAATTCTTTGGCTATATATTCCAAATATTTGTAGATACCTACAATACGGGCTTTATCTGTGTCGGCAGTGCTTAGTATTTCAAATATTCCTTTTAACTCGTCAATTCTTTCATTTATAGTCATAATTATTATTTCCGCTGCTATTTTAGCACTTTTGACTGTCACAGCGGGATTCATTCAAACAGTGTCCACAGCTGATATACCGCACACGCAATATAATCTCGCCACACAAACGACATGCGTTATATGTCCTTTTCCCTGCGTCGTACATACGATATACTAACGGTATTACAACTTAGCCGGTCAGTCACACAAGACTTAAAAATGTCTCGAGTCCGAAAAGGGGCACCTTCCTATGGACTCGAGGCTGACCGGCTAAGATTACTAGGGGGTGTCCCTTTTTATGCCGGTAAACATAGAACAATATTGGAAGATATCGTTAATATTTAGAATTATCTGCGCAACTGCCTTGTTCTTTGCAGTTGATCCACAACCTTACGGTTACTACCGTATCTTGCGAGTGCTTGTGACAATAACTTCCGTTTACTGCATATGGCTTTACAAAAAGACTAATAATATATTTTGGATCACAATCTTCACCTGTATAGCCCTTTTATTTAACCCGTTTTATCCAATTTATCTATCAAAAAGAATATGGGAACCAATTGACGATGTTTTAGCAATTGTCTTTTTGATCTCGTTAAGTAGAACACATAAAACGTAGTTTAATTCATTGGATCTAAAGTGATCCGGAAAGGTAATATGCAGGATGATAAAAGTACAAAATTGAATATGGGTCTAAAGGTTGGTGGAGGAATCACAACGCTTATTTCCGGTACTGTGGTTTACACATTGTTTCAGTTTGAATGGGGTCGTGCAGTGCTAGGTTCGTTGCTTTCTCTAGCAATATTTGGAGGATTAATTGCTTGGGGTGCTTCTAAACTGGCTAAAAAGGTTTTACAAAGAGCGCCTCTGCCACAAAGACTAATAAGTTTTATCGCTTGGTCGTGTGTCATCACGTGGACCTTACCAATACTCGGAATTATAACGTCTGTAGCTACATTTCAGTTCTCAAAATCAGACAAGTTGATCTCGTCAAGAAAGAAGTATAGAACTTTGTTCTATGCTGGAATACTGCTTTCATTACTAAACTCGATCACAGCGTCTTTAAGATGAATTACCGTTAACGAATTAGCAGTGAAGTATCCACAGCTAGAGCACCCATTGTACAAGAAATGTGTGTTACAATGACACGAAATCTAATGCGAATGCACGAAAGGAGATCCAGAAATGCCTTATGAAACAAAACATATTGTGTTTTTGCATGGTTGGGGACAAAGTATCGCAAGCTGGCAAAACAATCTTCCATTTTTTGAAAGGAATGGGTTTACCTGTACTGCCATTAAATTACCTGGCTTCGATTTACCTGACCCCCCTTCCTATTGGGGAGTACCTGAGTACGTAGCCTTTGTTGAACAAGAGCTACTTTCTCTCCGCGCTAGGTACGGAGCTGTAAAATTGATGGTAGTTGGCCATTCGTTTGGCGGTAGATTAGCAATATATATGGCAAGTACGAAACCGGAGTACATATCCGCTCTAGTTTTGACTGGGGCAGCCGGCATTGGTACGAAACCAGGTGTATTGAAAGCTCTTTCTACCAACGCCTCCGCACTCTTAAGAACACTTGAAACAAGATTTGGAAAACTTCATGTTCTAAGACAGGCGGCAATTGATCTGATTGGATCAAAGGATTACAGGCATGCAAGCCCCACTATGAGAGAGGTGCTGAAAAACGTGGTGGATCTAGACTTAGAACCCTATCTCTTAGGTATACATTGCCCTACGTTGTTGGTCTGGGGTGAAAAAGACAGGGTAACACCATTTTCTGCAGCAAACGTACTTAGGAAGAATATTGCGTCTTCCCAATTGGAACTCATACATGGAGCCGCTCATTTTGCTCATGTAACCGAGTTCTCATCATGGAATAACACAGTCTATAGATTTCTTGTTTCCGTGTAGTTGAACGCCAAGGTGATGTTAATTACTAGTTACCTTGGCGTTTTCTTTATTTATTTACTAACGTAAAATAGTAGCAATGAATATATTTCACATATTTGGATTTTCTTCGAATAAGTATATTTGCCCAATTAAACCCAGATCCGGCGAGAAACCCAGATTTTGGAAAGATTCTCCCGCACATGTAAGCGTATTCAAACATGCCAAGGATATTATTATTCCTGATCCAAGAAATAACCCGCTTCCGGTATACGCTCCCGCAGGTGGAACAATTCTGGCATTGGTACAACACAATACATTGTGGGGGCAAGATGCCAGTTTCTTACCTTTTTTAAACTATGTAACTGTTCAAAGTGATATTCCCGAAGAGTTTTATCAGCTATGTCATATAGCAAAAGATTCCTGTAGGTTTAAAATTGGAGATAGGATAGAAAAAGGCGCAGTCATAGCTCAAACCGGCATCAACGGCTATATGACAGATCCTCGTCATATACATTTTATTGTTGGAAAATTCACTAATATTAATCCTGAGGGTTTTGTAAGTCTAAGAATCAGAATGTAAGATTTATATTTTAATAATTAGTGTCAATCTTCAAATATTTGATTACTAGCCTCCAGATACGTTTGAGTATTTTATAGTAAAGTCGAATAATAAAAGGGTAGTATTGGTCTTTGGGAAGGGAGATCTCACCGTAGATTTCTTTAGCATGATAATACTCCGCCCAGACACTGTCCCCGTAAGAAAAGTGCCAGTATTCAGTAGGATAAGGCGCAAATCCATTTTCCAGCATCAATTTATTGAGTTCTAACCTCAACCCCTGCGACTCGGCTGTGATTTTATTCGATATTAGTTGTGGTTCCATATAGAATTTTTTAAAGGGTTTAGATAGATTAATTTCTTTACCGTACTGATCCACTAAAGATATGTCTACAGCACCACCGGTACAATGAGGGGGTATTCCGTTTATCGGATTATGCACAAGATCTCCCATTATTTTATTGCGAATTTTCCAAAGAATCTCCTGAGTTTTTCTTGTTCTGTATGCAGAATCTACTTGTAAATACAGCCCTTCTGGTAGCATCTCACCTACACTAGCCAATTTTTTAGCCACGTCATCACGACACAACAAGGGGTACTTTACAGTAACCCTTCTAACAACCGGTAGCTCACGAATCTTATTTGAATATTTTGTTACTGATTCAAGTGCTTTTTGCATTTAAAATTGCATTAAACTAAAAAATAAATGGGTGGTAAGTACCTTTTGGTTTAACCACCCATAACGACAGACGCATTTTACGATTACACATTGCTAGACGCTACACATTGCAGGCTTACGCTGTCCTGTTTGTGGAAAGGCTACGCAAAAATCAGGACGGTTTCTGTAATTACTGCATATTTGGGTATTGTTTGGTCCGGGTTTTAGCCTTGTGCATTTAAATACTGGGATCATGCATTTGTCGGTTCCACCCCAGTCAATGACTTCCAGAAAAGTATGCGTTTTAAGAAAATCACGATAGTTGTATATACTGATTCTAGGCACAGAAAACCTCGTACAACAAGCACCGCACATGTTACAGTTCATACTTAATCTCCTTCTTTTTTACGAATTTTAGCATGATTTGTTGATACAGACTAGTTAGCTGTTAATGCTATAATAAGTTTATGCAAGAAACTAAAAAAACTGTTGCTGTACTATTTGGAGGCAAATCTCCGGAGCACGAGGTTTCAATTATTACAGGTGTTCAGGTTTTAAATAATATTGATAAGAATATATATAATCCCGTACCCATATATATTGCTAAAGACGGAAGATGGTATTACAACGAGTCCTTTCTCAAAATAGAGACATTTAAAGATTTGGAGTCGCTCCCAATGACCTCCGAAGAAGTGTATCTACCTGCGAACCCTAATAATAAATACTTACTTGGTACTAAATCTAATTTAATTGGTAAAAGATTAAAGATTAAAGTTGATGTACTTTTTCCATGCTTTCATGGGGGTTTGGGTGAAAATGGTGCCTTCCAAGGTTTATTTGAGATTGTAGAGAAACCATATGTTGGTTCAGAGGTACTAGGTTCGGCGTTAGGTATGGACAAAGTGATTTGTAAAGATGTATTTAAAGCAAATGGTATACCCACAGCTTCCTACATTTATTTCTACAAAGAAGCTATTACCAATGATTTAGAAAAAGTGGTACACGAGCTTGAAAGATTATTTAGGTACCCGATGTTTGTAAAGCCAGCTGTTGGTGGATCTAGCGTAGGCATTACAAAGGCAAAAGATAGAGATACCCTTATACAAGGGTTAGAATTAGCAGCTATGTTTGATTCAAAAGTGATAATTGAAGAAGGTATTGAAGGTGCCAAAGAAATTAATATATCCGTTTTAGGAAACTCAACGGAACAGGTGATTGTATCTGCCTGTGAGGAGGTATTTCATAAGGGGGACTTTTTAAATTATGATGACAAATATAAGGGTGGTGACGGCAAGTCCCAGGGAATGGCTTCAACGAAAAGGCAAATACCAGCAGACATTGGAAAAGAGGCTTTGGAATTAGTTCAAGTTACTGCAAAAAAGGCATTTTCATGTTTAAATTGTTTTGGACTTATTCGCGTGGACTTTTTGGTCAAGGATAACCCACTCGAAGTAAATATAATTGAGGTTAATACAATTCCAGGAAGCTTGGCGTTTTATCTTTGGGATGCAAGTCAAATTAAATTTCCTACTATGTTGACCAAGTTAATTGAATTAGCTGAAAAAAGATTTCAAGAGAAAATAAGTAAAACCAGCACCTTCAGCACAAATATCTTACAGGATTTTAAAGCAGGCTTAAAAAATCCAAAACTCGGTTAATAATTATCTGGAAGGTCGTTTTCAATTAAAGCAATTGAATTATTAGTGTTGGTTAAGTGTTTTGGTAATTCCTCTAGTGAGTTAATAAATACAACCTTTTCTTTGTTACTAATTCCTTCGTTTATAGCCAACGTCCTTTCATTTTTTCCAATTAGGAGAACTTTGTCGCAGGTTAAATCAATAAGTTTACCAAGTTCGTTATGTATCTCTTGTGTTTTGTTTCCTAATTCTACAATTCCAGGAGTTACTATCACCTTTTCCAACGTACTAAATGTGCCTAATAAATCTAGTGCGGCTTTAAATCCCGTTACGTTGCTACTATAAGCATCGTCTATAACAGTTAAACCATTTTGCCAGGTTTTTATTTCTAATCTGTGTGACACCGGCGTTAAATTGCTGATAGCTTGTAATATTAAATTCGGTTCAACTCCTAGTAGAGTGGCCATAGTTGCCGCTGCTAGTATATTTTCAATATTTGAGTTACCTATCAACTTACTAGTAGCTTCAAATTGATTACCATTTAACATCATTGTGAATTTGCTGCCTGTTTTAGTCGACTCAACATTTTTCACAAAGAAACCACTTTGCTCTAGTCCGTATAGTACTGCAGTATCCGCGTATTTTAGATAGTTGTTGTGAACATAGGTGTTGGTCCCAATAAGCACCTTAAAACCGTTATCATCCGAGTACTCAAGAATTTCGAATTTTGCTTTAATAGTGTTTTCTATTTTTTTAAAACGGTCAATATGTTGCTCGTTTATTCCTGTTAAAATAGCGTGATCAGGTTTAACCATCTCACAGATTTCTTTAATTTCCCCAATCTTATATGCTCCCATTTCGCATATAAAAAAGTCATAATAATCGTCTAACTCGTAATCGATTACCTTTGCAACGCCAAATAAAGTGTTATAACTCTCCGGTGTTCTAAGCACCTTATATTTTGTTTTAAGAATACCGTATAAAAACTCCTTTACACTAGTTTTTCCGTAGGACCCAGCTATTCCAATTATCTTTAAATTTTTTTGTTTTAAAGATAAAATCTTACCACCGATGTCTCTTTTTACCCTAGTTCTATTCAGAATCTCGTAGGGTTTAATAGTGAGGATACCTGCTAGCAAGAATATATAAGCTTGCGTAGCTAACATTATCCCAATAAAAATGCCAACGCATTTAAACAGTAATATTAGTACCAAATTAAAAATAATTACATATATTAGAGCGCTGTAAAGTATAAATTTGGCTTTAAAAGTCCAAACCAGTTTCTTTTTAACAGAGTAATATCTTTTAAATGGGTTTGATAAAACCCACGTTAAAAACCTTATAGGGTTATATTCTTCAAGTTGAAGTATATGGAGTTGCATAACATAAGGAAATAGAATATTTAGCATATAAACTCCCTTAATATTTCTAAAAATTTATCGCTTTTTTCTGTGTGAGGGTTATGACCAGATCCCCACACTATTCTAACTCTGGAATTCGGAATTTCCCTTTTGAAGATCTTTGTTTCTTGAACACTTAGCTGAGCATCTTTGTCACCCCAAATTATCAACGTTTCAGCCTTAATATCTTTCAACAGGTATAACAAGTTCTGATTTACTATTTTTACAAAAGACGTTCGCAATTCGCCGGCATTGTTATAATCAGTACTTCCAACTAATCTACGAAGTTCGAAAGAAACCTTTTTAGGTAGAATTGTGTATAAACTACGTGTAGCTTCTAAGAGTCTATGTGTAATTCTAGCCCTTCTACTGTTATGGTTTAATCCGGCACTATCCACTAATACTAGCTTATCCACATTATCTGTTGTTGCTGCAAGAATTGTAGCCACTCTACCACCAAAGGAATGACCTAAAATCGTACATTTATGAATTTTTAACTTTTCTAAGAAGTCATGTGTGATTTGGGCATAGTCATATGTATCAAAATCTGCGACTGGTTTTGGAGATATTCCAAATCCTGGGAAGTCTAAAACAATAACATTGTATGTATTGTTAAGTATTCTGGCTGTGGATGACCACTCTGCAGAGGTTCTTTTCCAACCAGGTAATATCAAAAGGTGTTTATTAGAAGTGTTGTTTTCATAAAAGTCATAATTTAGAATGTTATTATTTACTACTAATTGCATATTAGATCAAATCCGTTTAGGAGCACCATCCTTAAATAAACTTAATAAAATATCCTCTCTTTGGTCATCTTCTAAGTGCCAACCACTTGGATTTGATCCTACAAGGGCCAAATCCAAATCTGCAATAATCAAACTGTCGTCATCAAATGTTTTTTTAGTCAGCTTAAGTTTGTTTCCACAGGGGTCCACAACATAACTTTTTCCAAAATAATTAGGCGCCTGTTTATCCGGGAATTCAATACCTGTTCTGTTCGATGCACATACAAATATTTCATTCCATACTGCTACCGTTGGGATTTCGTATTCCCACACTCTCTCTGATACAGCTCCGAAGGTTACCGACGGGCAAAAGACAACTTCAGCCCCACCCCGTTTAAGGACCCTCCAGTTTTCAGGAAAGTGCCTGCCGTAGCATGTATTTATACCCACTTTTGCGTATTTTGTATTAAACACAGGTAAAAATGACGATACCGCAGTGTTAACACACGATAGTTGGGCATTTACGGTGGGGTCATCACTAGCACGATAGTAATCCTTTTCTGTGAACATGCCCTTTTCATTCTTTCCAAAAGGTATGTTTGTTTTGCGACTTTTACCCATAAGTACACCGTTTTCAAATAACAAAGTAGTATTATAGTATTTATCTTCTTTCGTGTGCTCATACAGCGGTGCAATTATTAGAATATTTAATTCTTTGGATAATAGTCTGAATACTTCTGAAGCTTCTCCGGTCTCACAATCCTGAGCAAATTTTAACCATTGAGGGTTGTATTCGGAGATAGCAAAATATGGTGCATTACATAATTCGTTAAGACATACTATTTTGCACCCTTCCGATTTAGCAGCATATATCAGGCTAATAAGCTTATCGTAAATAGATCTTTGTATACTAGATACTTCCTTAGAATCCAGAGATTTAACAGAAGACAACACAGGACTTTTGTTACATACCTGCGTTAGCCCTACTCTGACAATGTTTGTTTCCTTTTCCATTGCATAATAATACTACAATAGTGATATTATTGTTAACCTTTTGACGTTCATACCGGGCTGCATTATAATCACCATATGAAAATTGGAGTAATATTCGGATCACCCTCAGTTGAGTATTTAGGAAGTTGTGTCTCCGGCACCCATGTAGCAGATGTTCTATCTGAAAAACACGATGTCAAAAGGATTCATATCACCATGGAAGGCGACTGGGAAGTTACTAATGAAAAGTTCACATATGCAGATAAAGAAACTAACAGGTCGTTTTACTCAAAAGCTGTTGAAATAGGCACCCCTAAATGGAAAAGACCTGACTGGAACATAATTAATTCACTTTTATCTGATCTTGATATTGTAGTTCCTCAAACACATGGTCCTTATGGGGAGTGTGGTATGTTACAGGGTTTCTTAGATATACTTGGGATTCCCTATACAGGACCTGGCGTAGAAGCATGTGCTCTTACACAAAATAAAGATTCTATTAAAATACTTGCTCAAAGGGAAGGCGTTCCTGTATCCAACTTTTTATCGTTCGATGAGATTACATGGAAAGAGGATAGAGACACTGTTCTAAAAAGAATAAACAAAGACTTAAAATACCCATTATTTGTAAAACCTAACGATGGTGGTTCTTCTATTGGAATATCGAAAGTTAGAGTTTCAGAAGATTTGCATAAGGCTATCGAAGAAGCATTTAGATTTTCTAAAAGGGTCATAGTAGAGGAGGGCGTGGATGCTTATGAGGTAGAGTGCGGTGTTATTGGAACCAACAAACTTATAACTCCCAACGAAGTGGGAGAGGTAGTTCCAAGCAAGGAATTTTACGATATTGAAGCAAAATACTTTAAACCGTCAGGGCTTTACGTACCCGCAAAAAATGTAAACATTGAAACCAGAGAAAGAATAAAGTCGCTAGCAAAACAGATTTATAGAATAGCTCGAAGTCGAAGTTATTCGCGTGTAGATTTCTTAGTAGATAAGAAAACAGGCACGCCTTATTTAACAGAATTCACAGCATTGCCCGGATGTACCGAACTAAGTCTATTTCCGCAGCTTTTTGTTAATAGTGGCTGGAAAGAATTGGATTTATGGGAAAAAATCATAGAGATCTCTTTGTATGAAAAGTAAATACCCAGAGAAAGTAATCTATGAGATTCCATATTACTCTCAGTGGGAATCACGTGAGTTAGCAAATGGATATATAAAAAATCCTGAAAGTGTTATAAACGATCCGTTGTGGGCTAACTCAGGGGCTTTGTCCAAGGAAGAGTATGCACTGTGGTCTAATAACGTATGCGGAATGGCTTGTGTCAAAATGATATTAGGGTATTTTACAAAAAACGAGTATCAAACAATCAAGATGGCAAAAGACTCACTTGCATACGGAGCGTATACAATAAGTGGGAATAATATTGAAGGACTTTTTTATAAGGGATGTGTCGCTTTTTTAAAAGGGGAGTTTGATATTGAGGCTTCATGGTTAACAAATATGTCAGTGGATAACATTGTTGACAATCTTTCCAAGAATAATTTAGTAATAGCTTCGGTATCTAAATATATTCGTGATACAAAACCTAATGTTATCAATAAAGGAGGTCACTTAGTGGTTGTAGTAGGATTTGATACGGAAAAGGGACTACTGTATATTCACAATCCTTCCGGTTATTATCCAGATGCTCAGTCTTTTTTCCCGGTCACTTATGACATATTTAACGAATGCTTTGCAAATCGTGGAATAATAATATATGAAAAATCAAAATGAACAGGGCAGCCTTCAATTAGCTAAAATCCCCGAAATACCGAAATCAGATGGCTGGAAAGAAGTGCAAATCATTGAATGTAATGAAGCATTAGTATCGCTCAACGATAAAGACTCTGAGCATGTCGTTGTGGTTCCTAAATATTTTGAGCAGGGGCTGCCAAATGCAAGCCCAGTTATATATGCGCGTGAAGGGATAGCTAACAAGTTAGTTGAAGCAGCAAAACTATTACCAAATGGTTATAAACTGGTCATATGGGATGCTTGGAGACCGCTAGAAGTACAGCAAAGCCTTTTTGATGAGTACAAGGATAGACTACGTTTATCTAATTCTGAAAAGTCTGATGACGAATTAACAATTCTTACACAAACCTATGTGTCGTTGCCATCTAATAATCCACTGCACCCATCACCACATTACACAGGAGGTGCTGTTGACCTGTCCATTATCGACGATTTTGGTAATCCCTTAGAAATGGGAACCCCATTTGACCACTTTGGGATAGAAGCTTCTGCAACATATTATGAGCACGTAGACCAGCAAGCTGACGAAATAATAAATAATAGAAGGTTACTATATAGCGTTATGACAGCAGTAGGATTTTCTCCATATGATGAAGAATGGTGGCACTATGATTTAGGAAATCAATTTGATGCTAAAAGAACGGGCAAAGCATATGCGATATATGGTCCTGTAGAGTTAAATTCCTTGACACAGAATCTCAGCAATTAAGCATTTTTTCTATCCATTGATTAAAGTGAGGGCATTCCTTCCGTATAGTGTCGATGCCAATTCCTGAGGATATCATCGGTCCATACACAGGCTTGACGTAACGGGGATATATCTTTAGTAATCTTCTACTGGGACATGTTTCGGGGACTTCATTTATCTCTTCTGGGGATGTAAAAGAGTTCTTAATACCTTCAAGAACAGCTAAATTATCTCGTGGTGACGGAAAAGTGTCGTTAATTTTGTTAGGAGAACTAAATAACAAGGCCTCAAACTCGTGTAGCTGCAAGTATGGCAAAAATTTAATGTTGTTAATATCCTTGGCAAAAGCAGCTTCCATAATATCTACCTTCTTATAGC
>Ga0116174_10001774_pt1 | contig 19259 bp, 19 predicted proteins | sample AD_UKC087_MetaG_FD_89801 | JGI IMG/M metagenome (GOLD analysis project Ga0116174, IMG submission 89801) | Active sludge microbial communities of municipal wastewater-treating anaerobic digesters from USA - AD_UKC087_MetaG | ecosystem: Engineered > Bioreactor > Anaerobic > Digestate | place: USA...
TTACTTCCTGAAGACATGCTGGTATTGTTTGTATCCACTATGTATAAAGATACAATTTAAATATACCTTAGTGTATCACTTATAAAAAATATGGACAATAGTAGATTCGAACTACTGACCCCTACAATGTGAATGTAGTGCTCTAACCAGCTGAGCTAATTGTCCTTGTAGCTTTATCACTGCTATTCTTTTGATCTACATTAGCAATATTTACCTGCTTAGCTTCACTCTGTTTAAGGTCATTAACAATATTAAGCATAATATACCCGCCAAAAACAAGAAAAAAGATTAAAACCCCAGTTAAAACATTACCCAATATCCCTGCTATTATTGCAAGTACAATACTAACAGCCCCTGCTATAATATATTTCATAAGATCTATCATTTGAACAACATATTCAAATTATTCTTACATTATAACCTAAAAAACAGATAACAAAAATGGGCGATATAGGATTCGAACCTATGACCCCTTCGGTGTAAACGAAGTGCTCTGACCAGCTGAGCTAATCGCCCATAAACAACCTGTATTCTATCAAAAAACTCTTCCTTTATCCAATTCTACTTAGTATCCTTAAACTGAAGAAAGACATTTCCTGAATCAGTAAAAACATAACAAACAGCACTCTTCTCACTACTCTCATCTTTCATATTCATAGGAAAAGATATTCTCTTAATCTCTTCATTACATTCATATTCAGAAACATTTAAACTACCCGCCTCCATACACTCGCTACCCTGAGCTATAATTATCGCCTGAGATATAAGCATATCACCACACAGAGAATTCTTTAGAGCAATTGCTTTAGTAGTAGGTTTAATACCCTCTGCCATCTTAGAAAAACCAAGAATAAAAATAACAAAGATAAAGAAAAACAGGAAAGGCATATACTTTCTTTCTCTACCCATTGACATGGCAGTAATGTATACAAAGTAAAAATGCCGAGGACAGGATTTGAACCTGCACAGGAGTATAAGTCCTACTACCACCTCAAGGTAGCGTGTCTGCCAATTCCACCACCTCGGCCGATGCGACATTTTAACAAAAAAATCCTACTTTTGGAATTACCACCACCTACTTCTTCGATCGCCACCTCTATCCCTATCCTTATCTTTGTCCCTATCTGGAGCTGGCTTCTCACCACGAGCCCTACCGACTTCAACCTTAGACATACTATCGACTGCATTCTTAGGTACAAACTTCTTTAGAAATTCGCTATTTGAATACCCAATATTTACCATCAAAGGACCCAAGATATACCTCCCAAATGGAGAGACATTATCGATAACAATCAAACAAACACCACCAGCCAACACCTCGATAAAAAACATCTCCTTTTGAACTTTGAATGTCTCTTTGGAAACAATCTTTGCAACATCCTTCCAATCACCACAATCTTTAAAGACAGGAAGATTCTGTGCCATCCAACCTACAACATCCGTTCTCTCACTTGCTTCTTTTGCCTTTTCGGCAACATCTGCAGTTGTAATTTGTGGTTCCTTACTACCCTTTGCCTCTCTTGAGACATGAGCATTCACTGCGTCAACCTCTACTTCGATAGTATTTTCAGCCTCTCTCTGTTCTTCAGGAGACAATCCATACATATCATCTATTCTTTGGAATAAATCAATAATTCCCATATAAATTAAAAGTAAAAATTAAATTAATCTTTTTCTAAAACACTCAACAAATCCTTTAATGTTGCAGGGCCCTCTTCATCAGCCATAAGCTCTGCCATACCAATTATTAACTTCCAAACCTCTTTTGGTCTTTTTACTGCGAAGATCTCAAACAAAGGCTGCTCACGACCAGGAAGCCTAACTACAATATTTGCTGGCCCCTCCTCTTCCAAAACATCAATAACCTCTGGCCTTTTATCCTTACCACCAATACTTGCTAAAGATGTAAGTAATTTTACAGAGAAGTCTACCAAGAATGTATAGTCATAGTCGACCTCTCCAATCTGCCTTATCTGGGCCCATGACACAACCAACTTATCCCTACCACCCTCATACTCACGAACAACGTTCTCAACTGTTTCTCCCTTCTTGTTTTTACTAGGTACAACTTTAGATGGGTACATCGTTCGAGAAGGGTTAGAGATAGACAAACCTTCTGTAGATATACGCAATGTTTGATTACTACCTCTTTCTCCTCGTAAGTAAAAGAGGTTTCTCCATATATTTCTAAACATCTGCAAACCTTCATCAGTATCTTGGAATCCAAGCTTTTTAAGCCCCTCTTTGATTCTTTCTAGCTTCTCACCAGAGAGATATGCCATAGTCAAGGAGCCCTCAAATTGCTGACCAAGTGTAGATGTAACCTTTTGAATATTTCTAAATATCTTAGCCTCCTGAGCCGCTTCGAGAGTACCCCTTAAAATAGCGGAAGAAAGTATTGCAACCTGTGTAACATCACTAGTAATTAATGGAACTAATTCCTCAATATTTGTAGCGAGTAACAACCTTCTTAAAAGCTCAAACCTTTTAAATCTTTCAATATTGTATGCAACACCCAGAGCATCAGTAAAATCATCCCATATACCATCAAGTTTCTTCCTTATATCCTCTTTTTGATGTTCGGCATCCATTCTTAAATCTGGTTGATCTGATAACCAAGCTGCAACTACCGTATTAAATGAAGATATATCACCTGACATATACTTTGCTTCTATATACCACTGCAAGTAATTTTGTATAAAGTGCTGCCTTTGGGTCTTAGAGAAAAACATTGTTGCACCAGATGGCGAGCTATCTCTAAAATCAATCTCAATATCTCTAGGAACAAAAAACAATGTTCTGACCCTATCATTCTTTTGATTCCTATTTATCTTATCATCCTCTCTCCACTCATGAAGAGTAGGACTCACAAGAATACCAAGCATTCTTCGAAGCAAGACATTTTGATTAACATCTAAATACTCACTGCCATCTTCCTCTTTGACAATATTAAACCCTAAAGATGTAATAAGCCTTCGATTACCATCAGTAAGTGGTGCAACAAGACCAATCTTAAGATCATCTCTTACAAAGATCTCTGGCAAAACCTCACCCTCTGGGATTCTTTCTACAATATCTGTATATCTCTTCCTATACTCTCTATATACAGAATACAATGTTTCTGGATCTCCCTCCTTACCACAAAGGGATATTCTGACCTCTGGTACAGAACAAATCTCATATGCAGTTGCAAGAACCTTTCTCTCTGTTTCATCACGAATATCTCCCATCTTGTCCTCTTCCATGTGTACACCTCTTGCTGCCTCTTCCTCCATCTTCTTCCCCAATTCATTGATTATCCTAATATTGTCAAAATAGTTTTCATCTTTAGTATTTGGGGCATTGTGTATAAATCCTTGAATGATTGCATGGAATCTCCTCTCATTAGTATTAAATATATGACCAAACATACCAACATATTTTGACTTCTTCCAAAATGCGATATATGGCCCAGTACTTTGGAAAAATTCCACATTATCTTTCAATCTCATTTCCTCATACTCACGACCAAAAACTCTAGCGACAAAACCCTCTACCTTACTACCTTGGAATCTATCTAGATCCTTCTTAGCCTCGGAGTATATCCTCCTATTCTCCCCCTTAAGATCAACTGTAAACCTGGTTTCAAGTATTCCACCCAAAACAGCTCTCTGTCTTGATGATAAGCCCTCACCCTTACAATATATTTGCAACCATCTCTCCATGACAAGAAGATATAGCTGAGGAGAATATTCATACATGGCATCTAATACAAGACCTCCTTCACTACCATACCACTCAGAGCTTAAGAACTGAGCATTAGCCATAGATGCTTCAAAGACATCTTCAAACTTAATATCCAATTTGTATTTTTTAAAGATTTTTCTTCCTTTCTCCTCCTCAGCAATCCTCCTCAAACCCTCTACGAGAGGGAATAGCTCTGGATCAAAAAGAAGATTTTCCATGAATTTCTTAGATACTTCCTGGTATACAGAATCTTTATCTTTAGAGCATTTGTGTATTTGATCTAGCATTGCAACGAATGGGTTCTTTCTCCCAGGACCAAATACTTGCCTAAAGGATTCAACAATTCCGGGTTTTCGAAGTTTCTTGATGAAAGACTCTCTCAAGTCTTCATATTTACCCTCCGCAAGGCCAGGTAGTTCTAATGTTTCCCATATAGATTCAAACCTTTCTTGTTGCTCTTGTACAGCAGGATTTACTCCCTCTTCACTCAAAGAAAGTGCATCATATTTCCCACGAATATATTCAACCACATCAGCTCCAGCATACTTTGTAAAGTTGTATATCGTTCGAACCCCCTCTTCGCTTGTCCAATATTCGCTATCTCTTGAGAAGTAATCTTCGAAATATCTAAATATTAAAAATTTCCTATTTTCTAACCTATCGATTTCTCTTTCATCATTTCCATCTCTCTTTATCGAATAGACATAATTGTTCATCAAAGCTGATACAAACTTACCAGATAAGGGATACTCCTCATTTCGGAATCTACCAGAGCTCATACTAGAAATAACTGATAATCTAGTATTTACATCACCCAAACCATATACATCCCAATACTTGTCTTTAGCATTCTCATACAAAACAGAATCACACCATTGCGTAGAAACTTTTGCCAAATCTCTTACATACATCTGACCAGCTTCTGTCCTTAAAAGTCTACTTTGAAAAATTCTAAATGCCTCGTCAACTTCTGGATCCGCATCATTGCGTACTTCTCTTGCCATATGAAATGGACTAGAGAAAAGGATTTCATGATATGGGTATTCCTTAATATATCCGTTATCTATCCATATCTGATTTATTTCAGAGAGTACTTGCTCTACCCTTGCCTGATTTAATTGTTTATCTTTTGGATCCATTATTTTTTCTTTTTAAATATATCTATACGATGACTAAAATATTTAATTTGTATTAATTACTTTAGTCACCGGTGAATAGGGAAAGAGATCAAGCATTGCTGCAACGAATCCTATTTACCGGTGAGTTTGCTACCCTCCACCTCCTTCCTCTCCAGAGAAGAACTGGAAAAGTGTTTGGAAAGGGTCAGACTCAATCACGATCTCAGCGCCGTTGAGATTGATGAGGACATATTCCTTCAACAGGTCCCAGACCACGTTGTTGAAGACAAAGATGCCCACAATCAAAGCGAGAGCGATGAGTGCATTCGTAAGGTCCTGCGGTTCCTTCAAGTGTTCGAAAACAGTCTTGACAAACCACAGGCTCACGATGATCGTGATGAGCGCCAGTATTACTTCAGGCACCTTGATAACCGCAACTACTTGCGAGGTACCTCCAATGTCTTTGATCGTGGCAAATCCCGTATCCATCGAACTGGCAAGTCCTTTCCAGCCAATGTTCGCGAACAGGAAGGCCACACCCACCTTGATAAGGAAGGTCAAAGACGTCGGCAAGGTCGTTTTACCCACTTTCGCAGGGATGACCTTGGAAGCCCAGGTAGGCAACTGGAACATCACCCAGATAGCCACACCCAGTACGATTACATCTTGCAGGTTGATATCCATCTTCACTACTCCTTTCGGGTTGTTGTTTTGGTAAGTCTGCCTCGCCAGCAAAGCGAACGCCACTTGGCCGACTAACGACAGGTCGTTACCTTTCGAACTCACTCGCTTCGATATATGTCTTATCGGAGCGCATCAGATGAAGGTGAGGCCCATCGGAACATGTTGTTGTCCCGTTATGGATCTTTCCCAGCACCTGGCCTTGCTGTACCTCCACCCAACTACCATCAGTCGGGATCTTGATCTCCTCAGGATCAAGGGACATATGGACGTACAGGAATTGATCCTGACCTGGAATCACCAAGCTTATTATCCCTGCATTACAGGCACCCCCGTTCCAATACTTCGCCCTTCCATCGGCGATAGCAACAACTCGGAACTGAGGAATCCCGCTCAGGATAATATCAATGCCGTTGTGTGTACCATACGACATTGAAGCTCCCCACTCGTAGGAAACGTATGAACCAGTTGGACCTGGCCATAGGTATCCTGGCACCCGTGTTAGGGATGTCGTGGATTGTGGAGCATCACCTGATGAGCCATCTTGCTGTACTACTTCTGGCATACTAGCCATCGCTATCTCCTGAAGCTTGTGAGCCCTGTTAAAGACCCATTTTGCACCAGAAGGATCAGCGTTCCAGACGAAGCCCTCTGAGGAGAACTCATTGATAAACGTAGCCTCGGTTTGCCCAAGGTTTATGTTCATCTCGTCTGCCATGGCATAGCAAGCCACTTCAACGGAGGTTGCAGGATCCCAGACATCACAAGTGACGCCTCTACGATCTGCATTCCGTTGGCAAGTTTCAGGATTCAGCTGCATCATACCCAGGCAGCCTGCACTTGAAACACAGCTTCGACTCCCCTCTTGAGAAGCATCACAGAGATTTCTCCCCGTTTCATACTCCTTTAGAGCGAGAATCAGGTACGGGTTACAGGATACACCATTCGCCTGTGCCCGACCTACCCCTTCTTCGATAGCTTCCCAGACACCTTGGGTAAGGGCGATACCCTCGGGCTGGATCGTAGGGACATCTTGCGCCAGAGGCACAAGCACTCCACGATCCTTGGCAACAGCAATCATCACAATGGGAAGTGAGAGTCCAGAGGCGAAGAACAACATGCCCTCAAGGACTAACACAATCACCACAATGAGACTGCCTACCAATGGAATTTCGTTCACTACCCTTTGCACCCAGAGACTAATCCGATGGATCAGGAATCTCTGAATAGCAACGATGAAGACTGCAACAAGGAAGATCTCCCACCATGAGTTCAATCTCTCCTGCCAGCTAAACTTACTAGCCACAAAAGAAATCGCCTCCGCTAGGAGTGGATATTCACCACTCAACCAGAGACCAAGAATGACAAACGGTAAGAGGAATGTTGTTGCACCCCAAAGGATGTGTACAACCTCACTCAACACCGCGCCTTTTTTGTACTCTGGCCTTAAGAGATTCAGAATCTTCCCAGAGACAACCCATGCAAGGAGGAATACTCCTACAGAGATCGCCTTCTGATCAAGACCCATGAACCCCCAAATCTGCTTGAAGACTGGCCATAGGATGGCCCAGATATCAAGTTCTATCATCTTGGCCTCCTTTGGCTATTAAGTTTTTTAATTTCCGACAGAGAAGTTTCCCTGCTTTTGTGAGAGACGCTTTTTTGTCGGAAATTAATATACCGGTAAATTTTTCCCTATTCACTTTTTAAAGAACAGGGGCAGTTTCCGTCGAGACTACAGGTCAGTGTCTAATCTATGTATTCGACACTAAACATGTAAGTAAAAATACCGTGTCTACAACAGTATCGCAATTATATATTTAGCAACACTATAAGTCAATCTGAGGAGGTCTTGCCCATACTCCCCCTTTATGCAACAATCAAGTAATAAATTGCTGATAGAAATTATGAAAATTCGAAACATACAAGCCATTGAAATCTTAGATTCTAGAGGAATACCTACAATATCAACAGAAATAGAGCTATGGAGTGGAGACAAGGCAAGAGGAGAAGTACCATCAGGTGCATCTACCGGTGAAAACGAAGTATTAGAATTAAGAGATGAGGATAAAGGCAGATACAATGGAGATGGCGTATTAAAAGCAGTTGAGATAGTAAATACAGTAATAAAGGAAGCTGTTGTTGATAGAGAATTTGAATCACAGAAAGAGTTTGACCAATTTCTAATCGATCTTGATGGAACAAAGAACAAATCAAAATTAGGGGGAAACTCTATACTCTCCGTTTCAATGGCGTTTTGTAGAGCAAGTGCACAAAGAGTAGGACTACAACTTTACGAATATCTAGGAATGATTTACTGGGACAGAGAGTACAATGAAAACAAATTTAAACTTCCAAGACCAATGATACTTCTAATGGAAGGTGGGAAGCATGGCAATTGGGCTACCGACATACAGGAGTTTATGATAATCCCAAAAGAGAATGCATTTCCAAATTTTAGAGAGACACTAAGAGCAAGCAGTGAGATATTCCATGCGATACACGACATACTACATCAGAAAGAATACTCAGTAGGAGTTGGATATGAAGGTGCATACGCCCCTAAAGAACTCACTTCAAACAGAGAACCACTGGACATTATGATGTCTGGAATAGAGTCAAAAGGATATGCAAATCAATTTGAATTAGCAGTAGATGTGGCATCATCGGAATTCTTTAACAAAGAAACTGGAATGTATGATCTAAAAAGCGAGAAAAGATCTCTAACCGCAAGAGAGTGGATAGATTTGCAAAAGAGCTGGTATACAATGTATCCAACCTACTCTGTAGAAGACATCTTGGACCAAAATGCTTGGAATGATTGGAAGATCTTTATGGAAGAAATGGGTAGTAATCATCAAGTAGTTGGAGATGATCTCTTAGTGACAAATACAACACTCATACAAAAAGGTATAGATATGAAAGCAATGAATGCTGTCCTTATAAAATTGAATCAGATAGGGAGTGTTACAGAGACATTAGATGCGATAAAGATGACAGTTGATAACGGTATGAATGCAATTATTTCTCATAGAGGCGGAGAAACAAACGATTCATTTATTGCAGACCTCGTGGTAGGTACTCCCGCTCAACAATCAAAATTCGGAGGACCAGATCGAGGCGAAAGATTGGCAAAATACAATAGATTGCTTGAGATCGAGGAGATAATTTCAAAATAGGAAATACCAGTAGTAGGAGCAAAAGAAGGGAGAGCCCTCACTTTCGGTTTGTAACGACCGTGCTCCTACTACTGTCCACCGACAAAGGCGGGCTGGGAAGGATTCGAACCTCCGATCCCTGCGTTTCGAGCGCAGTGGGATGACCACTTCCCTACCAGCCCCCTTGTGGAAACTATCGGATTATATCCTAACTAATTGAAAACTGTCAAAGCGAAAGCCTTGGATCTCTATCTAGCTCCTGAATATCTTTTTCTTTGGTAAGATATCTTTCTTGTAATATATTCATATATGCACTCACTCCTATCATAGCCGCGTTATCACTCCTGTACTCTATTTCTGGATAGTAATAGTTAAGATTGTACGATCTTACAACAGTACCTACCCTTCTTAGTATCTCCTCGCTATTAAACACACCACCACCTACAAATACACTCTTTACCTCTGGATGCTCTTTAACCGCTCTCTCCAACTTTATTATCACAGAATCAATAATTGCATCAACAAAACCTCTACAGAAATCATATATCCACTCTCTTTCAGGAATACCCTTTTCTCTTAATTCTTTTGATTTGTACAGTGCCGCAGTCTTCAAACCAGAATAGCTGAAATTCAAATCTCCAGAATTTTTCATAGGAGTAGTAAAAGTAATGACCCCACTCTTACCTTTTTTAGCAAACTCAGTTACAACTGGCCCTCCTGGATAACCCAAATTCAAAACCCTACCCACCTTATCAAAAGCCTCACCTGCAGCATCATCTAATGTCTGCCCTAGCTTTTTGTATTTACCGATCTCTTCAATATATACAATCTCCGTATGTTTACCAGACATAAGTAACCCTAATGCAGGGAATGAACCTACAAGCTCATCATCACTTACTAACCCATTACCCTTTGAATTAAGAAGTAAGGATGAAAAGAGATGACCTTCCATATGATTAATTGGTACTAATGGCTTACCATATCTAAGAGACAAATCTCTTGCGAAATTAATACCTACTTCCAAATCTATTGCCAATCCAGGGCCATATGTTACAGCTATGTAATCAACATTGTTAATCATACCCGGGTTGCTGTTTAGGGCAAGATTGTATACACCCTCTATATTTTCTTCATGCAATCTTCTTGCAAGGTCTGGCACTACACCACCAAACTCTGAATGTAACTCTATTTGAGAAGAAAGTTCGCTAGAGATTACCTCACGACCTCTTAGTAATGCTACAGAGGTATCATCACAACTTGTATCAAATGCAACTATCAATGGTTTCTTTTGTAACAATTCCTTAGTTAGTACCATATATCTTCACCTCTCTTTCTTCTAATGAAATATATTTGAAAGTAACTTTGTACATAGGGATATTTTCCTTTCTACAGATCTCTTCTATCTCTTGGTAGAATTTGTCTGCCCATTCAATTACTACAATATTCCCTTTATTTAAATGCTCCATCAATCCAGACCTATTGAGGTCCTCTTCATCCATTAGTCTCCAAGTATCCATATGTGCAAGTACAGATTTTTCATATTCATATTCATTGATAATGGTATATGTTGGAGAATTTACCAATTCCTCTACACCAAGACCCTTACCAACTCCTTTTGTAAATTGTGTTTTACCAGCACCCAACTCTCCACTCAGTGCAACTACAATACTACCCTTGTTCTCTTTGAGATATTCGGAAGAGAACTCAAAGCCCATCTCAGATGTTTCTTCGGGTGTTTTGGTAACCTTTTCTTCAAGTAGAGTACTTTGTAATATTGCATCTTCAAATTTATGCTTACCCTCTCTTAAAACAGTTAATGTATTCATTGTCGTATCTAATATTGTAGAGGGTACATTTCTTGGTAATTCACCATCGTCAATATACATATCGATCAAAGAGGAACTCTTCTTAGGTAAATCTTTTATCAATTGATCAATACTGTATGGATGTGGTTTGTATGATACATTTGCAGAAGTAGCTGTAATGGGCCTACCAAAAGCTTCAATCAATTTAAGAGTAAACTTGTAATCAGGTATCCTTATCCCTGTAGAACCCTGTCTTGATACTACCGGTGGTTTTAGATTTCCCCTATTCATTGATACAACGGTAATCGGTCCAGGTAGATAGTTTTTGTATATGTTCTCTGCCATATCATTAAGAGATACATACTTCTCTGCCATTTCCTTACTTGATACTGCTACCGATATTGGTTTTGACCCTCTAAAGGTCTTGTAAGAAAGAAGCTTACTTAGGGCCTTTTCATTTGTAGCATCTACTGCAATACCGTAGCATGTTTCAGTAGGATATACTACAAGTCCTCCTTTATTTAGTACTTTTACAGCAGTTTTAATTACTTCGTCCCAGTTATTATTAGTCAATCTAAGTCTCTTCATGATATAATTATACTAGGAATAGACAGAATTGCCTATTAGCAACATAATTTAAGTATTTACAAAGATGTCACTAGTACACGTAAAAGACAGCAACTTCCAAGAAGAGGTATTAGATGCAAAGGGATTAGTTTTAGTTGATTTCTGGGCACCATGGTGTGGACCATGTAGGATGTTAGGCCCTATCATTGAAGAGCTATCTGAGGATGTAAAAGAGAAAGCAAAGGTATGTAAAATGAATGTAGATGAAGAGAGAGAATTTCCAATGAAATATGGAATAATGAGTATACCTACTGTTATGCTTTTTAAAGATGGTGAAATTGTTGAAACCATGATTGGTTTACAACCAAAAGAATCATTTGTAGAAGCAATAGAAAGGAATTCTTAGTTAACCAGTTTTAACAGCATCTGAGTAAACGGCCTGATTACGGCCGTTTTCTTTTGCTTTGTATACCATCTCATCTGCGATATCAACAGCCCGATTCCAAGCATCTTTTAAATCTTTCTCACTATTTAAGTGCTTAGTAAAATCGCCAACCTTCACAATATGTACACCAATAGATGCCGTTGTAAGGAAATTCCTCCTACTCTCATTTATGTCCTTTAGTAACCTCTTTGCCAAACCGACAGCAGTACTCTTACTCCCAGATAGTTCTTCTACTACAATTACAAACTCTTCACCACCATACCTAACACCGACATCCCTTTGACGTATAGAGCTAGATATCAAACTACTTATCTGCCTTATTGCTCTATCACCTACACTGTGTCCTTTTTCATCATTAATCTTCTTCAGATGATCCATATCAACAAGGAGTATACCTAATTTTCTTTCTGGGTCTCCACACTTTAATAATTGCTTAACTCTTTCCCAATATCCATACCTATTTAGTAATTTTGTTAATGCGTCTGTTCTAGCAGCAATACTTAATTCCTTTAACTGTCCTTCATACATAATTGCCCGATCTCTATATGTCTGATAGAACTTAAAACAGACATATATTTCCCCAGTAATAGTTTTAACCTCAATATCAATATATGAATTTACTTTGAAAGTATTTTTAAGGTAGAAGTATTCCCTTACCTCATCTAAACCTACCTCTATTACATCTCTTAGCCTACTGATATCTTCCTTAGTAAAAAAATCATAAATATTCTTTATACCTGCAGGGTCAAAGTCCTCCTTTGAGTTTATTACAACATCCTTTATACGGCCTTCAGAATCTATATGAAAAATAGTGATATCAGCAAAACTGCGAATGATTGATAAAGTATTTTCTAATGTCATAGAGGGGCTTTTAACAATTATATAAAAATTATATCACAATGAATAGGTTACGATACATATGGCACTCCTAAGTTGATTAGGTAAGCATATGAATACGAGATTACACCATGTATGGTACAAGACTTCTTGGTATCATCCTCGTATGAAGAAAATATATTCCAAAGACAGGTTCAATGATTCTCCTACAGCTGTGTACAGACTAAGAGTAATTGAATTTAGTAATCAATATGGTACTGTACCTACCATAGATGCTTTTAACATATCTAAGAGAACTCTGTTTCGGTGGAAACAACGATATATATCTTCTAAAAGAGATGCGAACTCATTAATACCAAACAGTAAGAGACCACACAAAGTCAGAGATATGCTAGTACATATTAATGTAGTAAATGAGATTAGAAGAGTAAGATACATGTATGGATGTATTGGTAAAAGGAAGATCAAGGTCTTGATTGATGATTACTGTATACAAAGTGGTTACCCCTGTATTAGTATCTCTACCATTGGAAAGGTAATCAAACGATACAACATGATCTCCCTTAGAAAGAAAATATATCACAACCCTAATACAAAGAGAAGAAAGAAAGTAAAGGTGACAAGAGTAAGATATTCTCCTAAGAGTAATACATATGGCTATGTAGAGATTGATACAATACAAAGGTTTGTAAATGGAATGAGAACATACATATTTAATGCAGTAGATATTAATACGAGATTCCAATTCTCATATGGGTATACAAGTAGTAATACTAAAAACAGTGTAGATTTTGTTAAGAAATTAAATGATATATACCCCATACACAACGGAATACATACAATACAAACAGACAATGGTAGTAAGTATCTAGGAGAGTTTAGAAGATATGTTAAAAGTCTGGGTATTAAACATGTATACATATACCCTAGATGTCCCAAGGTAAATGGTTGTGTAGAGAGAGCCAACAGAACCTTACAAGAAGATTTTGTATATCAGAATGAAGATCTAGTTAATGTAGGTATTGATACATTTAACAAAAAGTTAATGGATTACTTAGTATGGTTTAATACTAAAAGACCACATGAGAGTTTAGGAGATATCTCTCCAATACAGTATGTGCTAAAATCTAATCCAGAGTGCCATATGTATGTAACCTGTACATCACATTGTATTTTTAATATCCGTTTGATATACTTCTTCTAGTAATTTTGGGGTGGTAGCTCAACTGGTTAGAGCTTTGCACTGTCACTGCAAAGGTTGCGGGTCCGAGTCCCGTCCATCCCGCCATTATTAAATTGCTCCAACAAGACCCGTCCACTGCGTTTTAAAACCCTTATGAAGGTTAAGTTATTTTGATTTTAAAAAGTAAAAGTCTCAAAAGTAAGACTAGTGGATAAAAAGAATCAAAAAGAAGTCACCTTCAAGAATTGAAAGTCTAAAAATAAGATACATATATAACAGAATACTTTAATATCTTCTATATTTATTACAGACCTACATCACTTGCTTCAAGTTCAAAATCTGTATTTAATCCATCTAATTCTTCCATTAAGATATCTAACTCCGCCAAAGAGGTATCTATCTCTTTAGTTGATACAGGGTCCGCATCAATAAAATCCTCGGGTAAATCACTAAAGTCTTTCTCTACATCTTCTGTTTCATTGGATAATGAATCAATAACTGTAAGAGTATCATCAATAGAAGAAAGTTTGGCCTCTTTATTCTTCATCTCAAGAAAAAAAACACCCAAAGCAAGAAGTCCTACTAATACAATCCCCAAGATAATTAATAGAAATCCTTTCTTGCTCTTTGGCTTATCTTTTGAATCAGCTACTACATTCTCTGTAGAAGCAGGCAATTTTATATCTTCCATAATAATCTTTTTGTAATAATTTATTCGCTAACTTGAGCCTTTAAATCTAATAAATCCTGCTTTAATGTCTCTAGTGCAAAAGTTCTCAATTGAAGCATTTCATTCTTAAATTTCATTAGTTGCTCTCTTGCAGTATTAAATTCTTGACCAGAATCAACATTACTATTGCCACACACTCCTTTCTTTGAATTATCTATCCCAGTTCTAAACTCATTATAGTACCTTGAAGTATTTTGTATCATATTATTGTACTCTTCCAGATGTTCTTCTAATTGTGCAGTATCATACCCCTCTGCTTTAAATTTTAACATCAAAGTATTTATATTCTGATATGAGTTCTGAAAAGCATTCATGTATTTCTCTTTTCTTTGATCATATCTATCAGTTATCAACCCAACCTTTTTAGTTACATCTAGACATTTTTGACTCTCACTACCCTGTTGACCACTAGTAGTAGGTCCATTTTGCTGCGCTGATTGAGCAAATACTGCTAAAGAGCAAACAGCGAGAAACATTATGGAAAGAAGTAAAGTACGAATTTTCATATTAATTTAATATAAATTTAAATTAAATCTCAATATCTATTGTACTTATTCCTACTCCATTGTCAATAGAAATGGATACCTTCATACCAATATTTTAATTCCTTTTATCTTTTATTCCAAACTTATATATACCGACATATTCCAACAGTTGCTACAAGACTCATCCACTATGTTTTAAAACACTTCTAGGGTTGAAATATTTATCTATAAAAACAAGTAATCTCAGAAGTAAAATCTCGTGGAGAAAAAATCAAAGAAACCTACAATTAACTACACTATTCTCTCTGTTGAAGCAAATAATCAGGATCCGGATGTACAAGTCTAATTCCGACAGTATCAGAAATACCAGTTACATCAACAATACCTCTAGTAACAGATCTAGTACCAAAAGGACACAATCTAAAGTTGCCACCCAGGACTACAACATATGACCCATCTGTATTAGATCCCCAATGTCCTACAGTTGGATAATGACCAAAAGAGAATATAGATACATTACCAGTAGGATGATACAAACCAAGATAGTTTGCACCCATAGGATCGTCATCAACCTCTAATGTTGCCCCCAACTCTCCTGTTGGATATTTCTGTGGAAAAGCCTTGTAGTGATTCTGCATTCCCCTTTTAGGATGATTCCCCTCTGAATATGGATACTGCCAACCATATGGAGCAACAGCGGCAACATATTGAGGTTCAGTTGGTAAACAAAAAGATAACCCACTATTTTCATTTAACCAACGAATATAGCTAATTGCTCTCCCATAGCTTATACAAGTAACAGGGTTCTTATCTCCTATCGATGTATTAGTACGACTGTGATTATTATCAAACTTCTCAAACTCTTTATTTGTAACTGCAGTTTTAGAAATATAGAAAGGAGGAACCTCTATAATACGAGAAGGTGTTTCATTTCTTCTTGACCCTTCTATACTACAAGGTAATCCATTTTCATTCCCAATAAGTACAGGACCTCCAGGAAATCTAACAAAACCCAATGCTTCTAATTCGTATTTAATCTCAATTGCATCATCTTCACTTTGCAGTCTTGCAGGAGGATTCAACAAATCCCCTTCACGAGGAGATAAATATGGCAACATACTATTTAATACCTCTTCATATTTGATTGAAGAAGTAAAATTATTTTCTAGTTCACTCATAAGCAAGTATTGCCGTACTTATTGGTCTACCATTTATTCCATCCCAATAAGCAGATGCACTGTTATAATTTATATAATGTAAATTCCCAAATATATTTCTTTTACCATCTTTAACAAACATAAGCTTACTACTCTGACCACTATCACCAACGACACCCCATATATATTTAAATTTATCTAATAGATATTCTTGTAATTCAAACACAGTAATACCTCTCTGATTAGATATATTAGGGCGAGCATCATTTATACAGAAAACATATTTATCTTCACACTCTAATACTACAGACCATGATTTGATATATTCAGGATCCATAGGCTTAGGAATCCCATTCTTTTGTATTACTAAATCTCTGTACAAATTGTTTTTTAGTTCATCTATATTTTTACCCAATTCAAATGAGCCACTACTTGCATTTATATCATTATTAAAGATATGAGAACCAAATGTAATTGACTCAACAATATCTCCAGTATTGATACCTTCTAAATCATCTCTATTGCCTTTTATTGCATAGTCATATTGCAAAATATCTAATTTATCATTTGATATTGATGATACTTTGGGAATCCCAGAATCCACTTTTATTCCAAGAATGCTCTCTGTATTACTAGCATGTATTAAATTAGTATCTTCATTTATTACTATTTCTTTTCTTCCACTTTTATTACTAACCTTTTTACAATCCATATCAAACATACCAATTATCTTTAAATCCGTATTTTCATTGCTATTCATACCAGACCATGAAAACTCTTTATTAGATATGTGTAACACTCCATTTGCATGTATGTATTTTCTATCTATAGATTTTCCATCTGAATATATACATATTCTAGAATTACTAGGAAATTGTAAAACTTTTCCTTTTGATACAACCAAATTTGTATATGAGCATCTCTGATTATATTCTTTATCAGTTATTAAAAAACTACCGAAATTAATACCTGCAATAACATTTCTATTATCTTTATCAAAATCTATAAGAGGTATTCTTTTTCTATTAGACTCTATTTTAAAGTTATATACATCCTTATCTATTTCAATCCAATAGAAATTAGTAAATCTGTTATTAAGATACCCAGCAGTTTCCTGATGGAAAGAAATTCCACTTTTTACTCTTACAACCATATTATTTAATCTCTTTAACTCTTTAAAAGAATCCATTTTTAAATACATGATATAATGTGATATTAATTGTATATACATATTATACCATACTATGGGCTTGGCTATTAAGGTCTTAAAAAGTAAACAAAAACAGAAGACTATAAAAAAGAAAATAGTATTTCATGGACAATCTCTCTTCTCTACTGAAAATATCTCAATGGAATTACTACCAGCAGATGAAGATTTCGGAATTAGATTTAATATAAATGAGGAGATAATACCTGCTACCTCCGATTACCTAAATACTGTAGAATTACACACTACTTCACTATCAAATGGTAAAGTAAGTGTAATGATGGTTGAGCATTTACTAGCTGCAATATATGGATTAGGTATAGACAACATTGAAATAATAATGACTCAAAGTATAGTTCCAGCACAAGATGGATCTTCACAACCGTATGCAATTGCATTAAATGATGCAGGAGTTATTGAACAAAGTAAATACAGGAATGTAATTACTGCACAAGATATTATAGAATTTCAACAGCCGGAATTTGATGGGAGAAAAGCATATCTAAAACCATTAGATGATTCCTTTAGACTTACAGTAATAGCCCCATTTGAAAAACCGATAGGTACATATAAGGTACAGTTTCAAGATGGAGACAATTTCACAAAAGACATATCATGGGCAAGAACATTTTTAAGGTCGCCATTAGACTTAAACGACTTATCGAAATGGAATGGTATCAGAACTGTATACAAAGCATTACCAGAGAATCCTAAGGATTCACCAATAATTACATTTACAAAAGAGAAATTCTTAACGCCACTTAAAGCTAAGAATGAACCAGCTACACATAAATTACTGGATACACTGGGCGATTTAGCACTAGTAGGATATAGAATATATGGCGACCTAGAAATTTATGTTCCTGGACATAAGTTTACACACCATATTGCAAAAGAAATTAGGGAGAACATAAAGCAGTAATTATACATATACATCTTAATAGACTTTTTCCTATCTCTTTCTCATTAAAATCTCTATTCCTATATGCTTTTCTCCATTATGAACCCATTCCTTTCTTTTAGGCTCTCCAATTTCAAAATATTCTCCATACTGTCTTCTTATATCCTCTATATCTCTAAACTGAGGACTATTAGGATTTCTACGATATCCTAGATGTTCTTTACTAAAACCAAAATATTGTAAATAGCCACCCGTTTTTAAAATCCTTCTAGCTTCTAAAACAGATTTCTCTTGAGTTTCCTTATCACACATATGTGTGCATCCAGCATCTAATATGACATCAAACGAGGAGTCTGAAAAAGGTAATGATCCTGCATCTGCTTTTACATAGTTTACATTAACATTAAGTTCTGTAGCCCTTCTTTTTGCTTCATTTAATTCTTCTTCGTTAATATTCACTGCATCAACAATAGCACCTTTACTTGCCAACCAGTTAGAATTTCTACCAAAGCCACACCCCAAATCTAGTACATGTGTTCCTTCTTTCACAATATCATGATCAACAAGTTCCGTAGCTAATGAAGTGGGTTCCTGACCTTCCCATTGGGAATTTTCTTTTTCTTCAGGGTTCATTTTGAATATTTGAAAAAATTTAAATTTCATATTTAAGTATAACAGAAATTATCCAAACTCTCGATTGAAACACATAGATTAATCAGTTCTGGATTGTATTGGGAATTCGATTTTTGATAAAAGAAAATACAACATGCTACATAGAAATAAATAGATCTGACTTTTATCCTAGTATCTATTTAATAATTATATAAAACTATTCCTAAACTTTTCTAAAGTATTCTCATAGGAGAAATATTGTGAAGCAAGAATAAAATTCTTATCACAACCCTCAGAATATGCATGTCTATTCTTTAACCTAAGAATGATATTTGTAACAACCTCATCCATCTTTTCCCTAGAGGTACTTGATAATCCAGTCTGAGAATCAAGCTTCCTATCTTGTAAGATTATGACTAAAATTATATTGGTTATTGTAATTCTTCTTAATTACTTCTATACACATTGTTACTATGACTTTCATATAAAGTTAGAAAATACCCTATCTTCTAATTTACACCCTCTTCAATTACAGGAGGAGCAGAGATACTAAACTGTTTCTCAAGATTTCTTTGCAACTTCTTTATATTCTCTTCACTTGCATACACCTTAAACTTATACTGTCCTAAAGCAGTATAGTTAGATAA
>Ga0116174_10001778_pt1 | contig 19245 bp, 17 predicted proteins | sample AD_UKC087_MetaG_FD_89801 | JGI IMG/M metagenome (GOLD analysis project Ga0116174, IMG submission 89801) | Active sludge microbial communities of municipal wastewater-treating anaerobic digesters from USA - AD_UKC087_MetaG | ecosystem: Engineered > Bioreactor > Anaerobic > Digestate | place: USA...
GAAAGTTGCGGGGCATGGCTTTTCCTCTTGAATTGTTGAATGGCGGCGCTTCAATTTCACCGTGGCTTGCCGCAATGGACGGTGCGGCGTCGGATTCCACCACGGTGCGAGACCGCACCAAGGCACGCCCTGCCTGGACCCCGCCGCAATCCGGCGCAGCCCGCGCTTTGGCCTGGCAACTTCCGGGCGTGCGCGTTTGCAACACGGTGAACCGTCTGGCAAATATGCCCCAAGGGTTTGACATTGCGAACACCTGCAGCGGATTTGTTGCACCTGTTTACATCTGTGCTCCAAAAGCGCTTCGCCAAAAACGGTTTCCCACACAAAATCCGCCAAGCCCCTTCTGTGGCGTCGGGCGATCCGGCGTTGCAAGACGGACTTCACCTGTTTCCTTTATTCCCGGAGGACCCTGCCCATGAAGAACCCGATGACACTGCCACGCCGCCACATGCTGGCCGGAAGCGCTGCCGCACTGAGTGCGCTGGGGCTGGCTGGCTGGACTGGCGTTGCACGTGCCCAGGCCGCAGCCACGCCCAAGCCGTTGCCCGGCTACGCTGGCTGGAAGAGCGCCAACGCCCTGATCGTGCACAGCGGCAACACCCTGGAAACGCGGCGCGCAGCCTTCGGCACCAGCGTGATCACGCCGTCGAACCAGTTGTATGTTCGCAACAATTTGCCCGCACCCGACGCCGCCGTTCTGGAGAACCGCGATGCCTGGGTGGTGGCGGTCGAAGGGGTGAAGAACCCCCGCACGCTGACGCTGGCTGAACTCAGGACCCTGGGCATCGACACCGTGGCCACCGTGTTGCAGTGCTCGGGCAACGGGCGCGCTTTCTTCCCCAGCAAGCCCAGCGGCACGCCCTGGACCGTGGGTGCCGCCGGCTGCGTGGTGTGGAGCGGCGTGCCGCTGCGTGCCGTGGTGGCGGCCCTGGGCGGCCTGGCCGATGGCATGGCTTATCTCACGGGAACGGGGGGCGAGAAGCTGCCCGAGGGCGTGGACCCGCTGAGCGTGCTGGTCGAGCGTTCGGTGCCCCTGAAGGCGATGGACGATGCCATCCTGGCCTGGGAAATGAATGGCGAGCCGCTGTCGCTGGCCCATGGCGGGCCGTTGCGCCTGATCGTTCCGGGTTACCAGGGCGTGAACAATATCAAGTATGTGAAGCGCGTGGCGTTCACGCCGGCGCAGTCCCAGGCGCGCATCATGCAGCATGGTTACCGCATGTCACCGCCCGGGACCAAGGCCAGCCCGGACCAGCCCTCGGTGTGGGAGATGACGGTCAAGTCCTGGATCAACGGACCCCTGCCCGAGCAGGGCCCTCTGAAGGCCGGCATGGTGCAGGTGCATGGCGTGGCGTTTGGTGGCACCCATGCCGTCAAGGCGGTCGAGGTGTCGGTCGATGGCGGCAAGACCTGGCAGACCGCGCAACTCGTGGGCCCTGACCTGGGGCGGTTTGCCTGGCGCCAGTTTGTGCTGTCGGTGCGTCTGGGCGCGGGCAGCCATGTGCTGGCCAGCCGTGCGACGGACTCCGCGGGCAATGTGCAGGCCCAGCAGCGCGAGGAAAACCTGGGTGGCTACAACAATGCCAGCTGGAGTGATCACGCGGTGACCGTGACGGTCGCCTGACGTGGCGGTGGCGATCAGGGGCCGGTGGCCCCAGGCTGTCGCGGCGGTTTGCCTGACCTGGCTGGCAGGTGCCAGCCAGGCGGCCGACCCCGCCGAGATCGCGCGCGGCAAGCTGCTATTCACCACGCTGCAACCTGCCTGCGCCCTGTGCCATACCTTGCAGGCCGCTGGCGCCGAAGGGCATGTGGGACCCGTGCTCGACGAACTCAGGCCCGATGCCGACCGCGTGCTGCGCGTGCTGCGCAACGGGCTTGGGGTGATGCCTTCCTATGCCGAAAAGCTCAGCCCTCAGGACATGCAGTCCCTGGCTCGCTTTGTGGCGCACGCCACGGGGGCTGCGCCATAGTCTTGCAGTATCAAAAATGAGTGTCCGATGGTTCTGTCGCGGCAAGGGTACTGCCCGATATGGGGGGGGCAGCGCGATAGCTCAGCCATTGGCGCCAACGCATGACAGAGCGCGCCACGCGGCGCGCGCGCAGCGATATCCTTGCCATCGAAAATACACAGATGGGAAATGCTTCGAGGATTCAAGCCAAAGGCCGCAGAAGTGAAAAATAATGCGGCACGAAATCACTGCGCGCTTTGTGGCGCTCTCGTTGCATCACTGTGGCTATAACGCGCCAACAGGGTTGCAAGAATCAATGCGTCGGTGATCTTTGGCCAACCCGGAATTGCCCGATTTTCTGCGGGGCTGGATGCGGGGAGTGATACCGGTTGCGAGCCAACGGCTGTGCACCTGCCTGCCGGGGAGTGATGGAGGCGCTGCACCAGCAAGTCAGGCGCAATTGCCACCTCTGGTGTCATTCCATGTAGCGGGAGAGATAGCGTGTGGCATTTTCCAGGTCGCTGTGTGTTTCGGCCTTGGATAAGGCGCTCACAAATTTCCGCCAATTCACGTCGGACTCTTCAATTTCAAATACAAAGGTGTTTGAGTCTGAAGATGATTTCCGCAAAACGCGCAATGACAAACTGCATCGATCATCCGGGCCGAGCTCTATGTGGCCATCCACCTGATCTCCTACTTGGAGGGCAGCTTTTGAGCGCGCTTTGAACCCTGAACTCCAGCACTCCACAATTTCAATTCTGTGTGATTTCCCGCTTTCGCGAATCACCAGTTTTCCTGGGCAACGAATCGAGAACCTTTTGTGGCGGCGACGCCTCCGATCGGAGGTCGACTCTTTTTCGGGCGAAAATGCCGGGAGCACAGCTCGATAGGCTGGCAAGTCATAGATTGTGTGCAGCAATGCCTTTTCATGATTGCTCAAATTGGCGAAAAGCTGCGTCTTTTGGTTGAAAAAATAATCCAGTAATTCTGGTGTCATTACCGGATCATTGGTTGTGAAAAAGCGCTTGTCCGGCCAAACAATGTTGGGCATGATCAATTCAACAAAATACCGGTAGAGATTTTTCGTGGGTTCTTTTTTTTCGTAGTTCTTTTTGAAGACTTCCAGTGCTTCTTGCAAGTCTAAATGGGCTCCTACCGCTGGAGCGCCATTGACGAAATCATAATTTTTGACGGCGTTTTTCTTGAGGCGGCGAAAGAATAATATTGACTCATAAAATCCAATATGCCGCGGATTCACTGCAATTACCAAATGGCGCGTGTCAAAAAGCCGGGTGGCGTACTCATACATCGTTTTGATGAGGGGAAATAAAATAACTCCCCCCAAGGCTTGGAAACGTGCATGGACTGCCAGTGCGGAAATTTCTGCGATATTGCCCCCTGCCAGCCGAATCTTTTTGATGTTAAAAATTTTCTGCATGGGAAAACCCAGCGCACTGTCACGAATGAGCGACAAGGTGCCAACCACACGGCCGTCGTATTTCGCGAGCAAGGTGGTCGTCGTTGGCAAGGCGTGATAAATCGTCACCCGCAACCCGGAAGGGTCTGGTTTCATGAAGCCTACTTTGACATAGGCGTCATGCAGCAATTGAAAGCATGCCTCAAGTTCCTCTTTGGTTTCTGCTACTTTCAACACCAGCTTTTCAGAAGGTGCCGCATCGCATTGAACCATGTTGCGATAGACCGCAAACCGGACTTGACGCGGCAACGCACCGGTCGCCATACGCAAAGCCTGCCGATAGAACCAGCGAATTTTTTTGAACAAACCTGCTCTCCTTGACCGACCCTTGAAGGCATTACTGGAATGGCTTAGGTGGTAATTTTGGACACAATCTGACTGCTCTCTCGGCGCTTGGCTTGGCCGGGCACATTCAACCCCTGGTCAGAAGTTAGCGACACCGCATGGTTGCTGGTGCCGTAGTTCATCTTGCAGCGTCGTAAAGTTTAAGCGAAGGTTCTTACGACCTGAAACCGGATGCTTCACGCATGCAGCATGCATGCCCGATAGATCGTCTGTATGTGGTGCTCTGTCACGTTGACCGGGATTGCGTGCTTCGGGGCCAAGCGAGTCCGTTTTTCGGAATTGGGCGCAAGCCGCGCATCCACTTTGGCCCTTGTCGATTTCATCCAGGCTGGCGCCCGGGGCTTGCATGCGAGATTCCGGGGGCTACGATGCGTCCTTTAGGAGGCTCTTTCCATGTACGAAAAGATTCTGGTTCCGGTGGATGGCAGTCCTACCTCGCTGGCAGGCCTGCAGGAGGCGATTGCGCTGGCGCGGGTGATGGGCTCAACCATCAAAGTGCTGCATGTGGTGGACGAAATCTCGTTCATGACGAGCTTCGAGTCCAGCATGGCGTTGACTGCGGAAGTTTTCGAAACGCTCAAGAAGGCCGGCCAGGATGTGCTGCAGGAGGCCGAGACCCGGGTGCGTGCTGCCGGGGTGGCAGTGGAGACCGAGCTGTATGAAAGTTACTCAGGGCGCGTGAGCGATCTGGTGATTGCCAAGGCCCGGGAATGGGGTGCGCAGCTCATCGTGCTGGGCACCCATGGCCGGCGTGGCGTGGGCCGGATGCTGCTGGGCAGCGATGCCGAGCAGGTGTTGCGCCAGTCCCCTGTGCCGGTGCTGCTGGTGCGCGGCGGCTGATCCTCTGAGGCGAGGCGAGCGCCTTGGGCGCTGCCCCCGGCTCGGCAAACCATAAGATCATGACGCCTTCTTCCGGCGCTGTTGCGCAGAGATTCTGGACGCTGTCTGCGCAGGCCCTGTGCGACCGGTTGCAGAGCACGGTGGCGGGCCTGACCGACACTGAAGCGCAGGCTCGGCTGGCCCAGTACGGGCCCAACGCGGATGCCCCGCCGCAGGCCAGGGGGCTGCTGGTGGCGGTTGGTCGGCGGCTGCGCGAGCCGCTGTCGCTGATTTTGCTGGGCGCTGGCGCGGTGTCGGTGGCCACGGGCGACGGCGTGGGCGGCGGCATCATCGTGACCATTCTGGGCCTGTCGATCGGGCTCGATACCGTGCAGGAAGGGCGGGCCACCCGCGCGGCCGAGATGCTGCGGCGTGCGGTGGCGCTGCGTGCCGAAGTGCTGCGGGGCGGCATTTTTCGCCAGGTGCCGGTGCAGGAGGTTGTGCCCGGCGATGTGATGCGCGTGCGCGCGGGCGATGTCATCGCCGCCGATGCCCTGGTGCTGGACAGCGAAGCCTTCACTGCCGGTGAAGCAGCCCTGACCGGCGAGCCCTACCCCGTGGAAAAGCGCCCCGGCATGGTGACCGCCACCTCGGCGGGCGAGGCCAGCAATGCCCTGTTTCGTGGCGCGGTCGCACAAACGGGCGAGGCGCGGGCGCTGGTGGTGGGCACCGGCCGCAATACCTTGTTTGGCGCCGCCGCCGCCGTGCTGGGCGAGGGGCAGGAGGTGTCGGCCTTCCAGCGCGACATGCATGCCTTTGGCCTGATCACCGCCCGCCTCACGCTGGCACTGGTGGTGGTGGTGCTGGCCACGCACATGCTGTTTGGCCGTCAGGTGCTCGAATCGCTGATGTTTGCGGTGGCGCTGGCGGTGGGCCTCACGCCCGAGCTGCTGCCCATGATCACCACCGTGACGCTTTCGCGCGGTGCCTTGCGCATGGCGGGGCGCAAGGTCATCGTCAAGCGGCTGGCGGCCATTCACGACCTGGGCGCCATGACGGTGCTGTGCACCGACAAGACGGGCACGCTGACCAGCGCCGAGATTGCCCTGTCCCGCAGCCTGGATGCCGCCGGGCAGGACGACCCGCAGGCGGCCCGGCTCGGCGCCATTGCCGCCAGTCTGGGGGGCGACCGGGGGGCGCTGGACGCAGCGCTGTTGGCCAGCCACCCCGATGCGGCGCAAGGCTGGAAGCTGCTGCAACGCCATGCGTTCGATTTCACCCGCCGCGTCGGTAGCGTCTGGGCCGAGGGGCCCGACGAGCGCCTGCTGATCGTCAAGGGCGCGCCCGAGGCGGTGCTGGCCTTGTGCACGCGCCACCGCGTGGGTGCCTCGGTGCAGCCCCTGGGCGATGCCGGGCGCGCCGAGGGCCTGGCGCGGGTGCATGCGCTGGCCCAGGAGGGGCTGCGCGTGGTGGCCATGGCCTCGCGCGCAAGGCCCGACGCTGCCAGCGCTGCACCGGCGCTGACCGTGGCTGACGAGACGGACCTGGTCTTCGAGGGGCTCTGCGCCTTTGCCGACCCGGCCAAACCCACGGCGGCTGCGGCCATTGCCCGGTTGTCGGCGGCGGGCGTGCGCCTGAAGATCCTGTCGGGCGACGACCCCATCGTGGTGCAGCGACTGGCGCAGCAGATGGGCTTGCCCGCCGACCGCGTGCTGACGGGGCCAGACATCGCTGCCCTCACCGACGATGCCCTGGCGGTGCAAGTGCAGTCGGTGGACATCTATGCCCGCCTGGCGCCCGACCAGAAGGCGCGCCTGGTGCGCGCGCTCCAGGCGCATGGCGCGGTGGTGGGGTTTCTGGGCGACGGCATCAACGACGCCCCCGCGCTCAAGGTGGCCGACATCGGGCTGTCGGTGGAAGGCGCCAGCGGCGTGGCCCAGGCGGCGGCCGACATGATCCTGCTGGCGTCCGACTTGGAGGTGGTGGCCGATGGGGTGGAGGAGGGGCGGCGCACCTTCGTCAACATCCTCAAATATGTGCGCATGGGGGCCAGTTCCAACTTCGGCAACATGCTGTCGATGGCCGTGGCCTCGCTGTTCCTGCCGTTCTTGCCCATGCTGCCCACGCAGATTTTGCTGAATAACCTGCTGTACGACTTTTCGGAAATCGGCATTCCGCTTGACACGGTGCGGCCCGAGGCCATCGCGCAGCCGCAGGTGTGGGATATGCAGGGCCTGCTGCGCTTTGCCGGCACCATGGGGCCGCTGTCGTCGCTGTTCGATCTGGCCACGTTTGGCGGGCTGCTGTGGCTTTTTCACGCTACCCCCGAGGAATTTCGCACGCTGTGGTTCATGGAGTCCATGGCCACGCAGATCCTGGTGATCTTCATCATCCGCACCCGCGACCGACCGTGGCGCGATCTTGCGCACCCGGCGCTGGTGGCGTCGTCACTGATCGCTTTGCTGGTGGCCATGGCGCTGCCGTTCACGCCGCTGGGGGCCTGGTTCGGTTTTGTGGTGCCTCCCGCCGCCATGCTGGCGGGTATGGGCGCGCTGGTGCTGGGTTATTTGGTTTGCGCGCAGTGGCTCAAAGCCTACGCGCTGGCGGCTCGTGCCGCACCCCCGGCGCCGCTGCGTTAGCCCGGCAACCGTCCGGGCTTACTGCCGCCAGAAAAACAGCCCCGCCATCACCAGTCCGGTCGCGACGATGCCCCAGCGCAGCGCGGGCGCCGGAATGCGCCGCGCCACGCGCGCGCCGCCATAGCCGCCCAGCGTGGCGGCCACCATCATCAGCAACGCCTCGCGCCACAGCACCAGGCCGCCTGCGGCGTAAATGGCCACGGCCATCGCGGTGAGCAGGGCCGATACCCCGTTCTTGAGGCCGTTCATGGCGTTCAGGTTCGTCTGGCCCAGCAGGCCGAACAGGGCCAGCAGCAAAATGCCCAGCCCGCCGTTGAAGTAGCCGCCATAGGCCGCCACCGCCAGCACGCCCACGGTGGCCTTGGCGGTGGAGGAATGACCCCCTGCCAGCCGTTGGCGCAACTGCGGCCCGAACGCAAACAGCGCCGTGGCCGCCAGCAGCAGCCAGGGCACCACGCGGCGGAAGGTGGCGTCGGGCGTGACCAGCAGCAGCGCAGCCCCTGCCGCCCCGCCGATGAGCGACAGCACCACCAGCAGGCGCATCGACAGCCCCGGCGGCGGGGTCGTGTCTTCCCGGAACCCCCAGGCGCCTGCGATATAGCCTGGCAGCAGCGCCACGGTGCCGGTGGCATTGGCCACCACGGGAGGCACGCCGGTGAAGACCAGGGCGGGCAGCGTCAGAAAGCTGCCGCCTCCAGCCACGGCATTGAGGGCGCCGGCGAGGAAGGCGGCGGTGAGCAGCAGGGCGATCTCGATCATGTCTGTCCAGGTGGGTTGGCGCGTCGGGCAGCAGGTGCCAAAAGGTAGATGGTAGGCGGCATGGCGCGGTTGGCAGCGTTCGCTGCCCCGCTCGAGGGTGAAACTGCTGTGCGAAAAAGTGGTGCAATCGTGGCGCGATAGCGGCGCAATCTCGACTTGGCCCTGGCTGGGGCCGCGCTCAGACGCGCTGCTTGCCCAGTTTGCGGCTGAGGGTGCGGCGGTGCATGCCCAGTCGGCGCGCGGCTTCGGAGATGTTGAAGCCGGTTTCCGCCAGCACTTCGTGGATGCGCTCCCACTCCAGGGTCTTGATGGAGCTCGAGCGCTTGGTCAGCTCCACCTCGGTGTTGCCTTCCTGGAGACCAAAGGCGGCTTCGAGGTCGTCGGTGTTGGACGGCTTGGCCAGGTAATGCACGGCACCCAGCTTGACGGCCTCCACCGCGGTGGCAATGCTGGCATAGCCGGTGAGTACGACGATGCGCATCTTGCTGCTGTGCGCGTGCAACTGGCGTACACAGGCCAGGCCGGACGCCTCGCCCTTGAGCTTGAGGTCGACGACGGCATATGCCGGCTGGTGCCGCGTCAGCAGCTCGTCCATCTGCGCCCTGCTGTCGGCGTGCAGCACACGGTAGCCGCGCCGCTCGAACGAGCGCGCCAGGGTGCGGGCAAAGGCCTCGTCATCTTCCACGATCAGCAGCAAGCGTTGTTCAGTGTCCATGGTTGTTGTGTAGCGGGTCCTGCAGTGCGATGGCGGCCAGGGGCAGCGTGATGGTGACCTCGGCCCCGCCACCGGGCAGGTTGCGTGCAGCCATGCTGCCCCCCAGGGTGCGTGCCACGTTCATCGACAGGAACAGCCCCAGGCCACCGCCAGGGCGCCCCTTGGTCGACTGGTAGGGCGTGCCAATCTGCGCCAACACCGGGGGTGAGAAGCCAGGGCCTCGGTCGGTCACGACGATGCGCAGCACCTCGGCATCGCTGCTCGCCTGTAGGCCCACCCAGCGTGGCGATGCATCGCGGGCATTGTCCAGCACATTGAAAACCATTTGTTCCAGCGTGGCATCGGCCACCATGGGGCGGTCGTCGTCGATGTGCTTGTCGAACACCAACTGGTCCACCGCCCGCGTGGCCCGCCAGTCGTGCACAAGAGCGTCGAGAAACTGGCACACCGTGGTCTGGCTGGAGTCTTCGCCGCGCGTTTCGCCCGCAGACAACAGAATGCCGCTCACGATGGTCTTGCAGCGCTGCACTTGCGCTTGCATTTCGGCGATTTCTTCCCGCAGCACCGGATCTGCTGCCAGGGCGTGGATATGCCGCCAGTCGCCCAGGATGACGGCCATGGTGGCCAGCGGAGTGCCCAGTTCATGTGCTGCGCCCGAGGCCAGCAGGCCCATGCGGACAATGTGCTCTTCCTCGGCGGCCCGCTGGCGCACGGCCGCAAGCCGCGCATCGCGCCGCCGCAGGTTGTGGCTGATGCGCGTGATGAAGACGACCACCAAAATGGCGTTGAGCATGAAGCACACCAGCAGGCCCAGCACATAAGGGCTCGCCCAGCCTTCGTGCAGGTTGGTGGCCAGGGGCAGCGGCTGGCTGTGCTGTGCCAGCAGCACCACGCAGGACGATGCCACCAGCACGATGGACCACATGAAGCCGCCGCGCAGCAGCATGGCGCCCACGGCAATCTGCAGCAGGTACAAGAATACAAAGGGGTTGCTGATGCCTCCGCTCAGGTACAGCTGCGCCGTCAGAGCGGCCACATCCACCAGCAGGGCGAGAAAGATCTCGATTTCGTGAACGCTGCGTCCTCTGCGCCAGCGCACCAGGCTGGCCAGGTTGAAGAGCACCATGCAGCCCACGATGGTGAGCATCTCCCGCAAGGGCAGGGGCATGCCCAGGCTGTAGTGGGTGGCTTCGATGGTGAGCAGCTGACCCACCACGGCGATCCAGCGCAACTGGATCAGCTGGTGCAGGTTCTTGAGGCCTGCGGCTGCATTCGCAGAGCGGGCCTGGTTCAAGCGCGGGGTGGTTGGATTAGCACTGCGGTTCATGGGCGGGGTCTTTGCTGCGGGCCATACGCAGCCTGGCCTCATAGCGTGCCACAACCACCGCAGCCCCCACCACCAGGAGCGCCATTGCGAACCAGGTCAGCGCATAGACCAGGTGGCTGTTGGCAAAGCGCACCACCGTCAGGCCTGGGCGAGGCCAGGGCCCGGGCGCTGCCGGGGGCTGTTCGGCCATGGCGGCGCTGTGTACTGCGGGTATGCCCGCATCCACAAAGAAGGGTGCAGCCCGGGGCAGTTGCCGGGCCTGGGCAATGGCGGCTACGTCGCGCGAATACCAGCGCTGTTGCACCGGATCATTGCGGCGTAGAAAGCCACCGCCAGGCTCGCTCATGCGCAGCAGGCCTTCCACCGTCACGGGTTCTGTGGCCGTGGTGGCCGGGCGCTCTTGCCACTGCGCGCGCTGGTCTTGCGGCACGAACCCGCGGTTGACCAGCACCTGCGTCCCACCGGCCTGATGCAAAGGAGTCATGACCCAATAGCCCGCTCCGAGCGCGGTGGTGGCCTGGGTCAGCACGGTTTTGTCGGTCAGCCACTGCCCCTGCAGGCGCACGGCCTGGTATTCGTACCCGGCGGCATCCACCTGGGGCCACTGTGCCGGAGGGGGAAGTGCGCCGGGCGCCGCCTGGATGCGCTGCGTGACGCGCTCGATCAGGTCGAGCTTCCAGGCACGGCGCTGTACCTGCCACACGCCCATTGCGATGAACCCCATGAAAAGAGCGATGCCCACCAAAGTGAGCATCGCCAGGGTCGCATTGGAATGCGGGCGCTTGCGGTCCGCTGGCGGTGTTTGCACAGTGGGTTGATGCAGGTCAGGGGGCTGCGTTGTGCGGGGTACCTGGCCCGTGCTGCGCCGACGCTGGCACCTGCGGATGCTCGGGCATCATGTTGGCGTTCATGTGGAACATGACCCACAGCGTGCCGGTGATGGCAATGGCCACAAACACCACGGTGAATATGGTGGACAGCAGGGTCCATCCGCCTTCAACCTTGCCGTTCATGTGCAGGAAAAACACCATGTGCACCAGGATCTGGATCACGGCAAAGCCACCGAGCACCAGCACCGCAGTGTTGCGGTCCGCAATCACCTTGGCCATGACCAGCCAGAACGGGATGGCCGTGAGGATGATAGACAGCACGAAACCGGCCATGTAGCCCGAGAAGGTGCTGTGCGGGCCGCTGTCGTCATGGTGATCGTCATGCCCGTGGGCATCGTGTGTGTGTTGTGCGCTCATTTACAGCACCCCCATCAGGTACACAAAAGTGAAGACGCCGATCCAGACCACGTCCAGGAAGTGCCAGAACATGGACAGGCACATCAGGCGGCGGTTGTTCTCGGGGATCAGGCCATGCTTGCCAATCTGAACCATCAGTACCACCAGCCAGATCAGGCCGAAGGTGACGTGCAGGCCGTGTGTGCCGACCAGCGTGAAGAACGCCGAAAGGAAGGCACTGCGCTGCGGGCCCGCGCCCTCGTGCAACAGGTGGGCAAACTCGTACAGCTCCAGGCCCAGGAAGCACAGGCCAAAGAGGCCCGTGACCGCCAGCCACAGCAGCGTGCCTTTCACGTCACCCAGCTGCTTGCGCAGCATGGCAAAGCCGAAGGTGATGGATGACAGCAGCAGAAAGGCCGTGTTGAGGGCCACCAGGGGCAGGTCGAACAGCTGGGCGCCAGTGGGGCCGGCCGCACAGCTGCGGCCCAGCACGCCGTAGGTGGCAAACAGGGCGGCAAAGATGAGGCAGTCGCTCATCAGGTACAGCCAGAAGCCCAGGGCCGTTCCGTTTTCGGGATGGGGCTCGTGCGCGAGGTGGTACTCGCGCGGGGCCAGGGCGCCTGCGACGGCGCCAGTGTGGAGGCGGATATCAGACATGGCGGGCCAGTTGGAGTGTGCGGGATTCTTCGGCGGCGACCACTTCGGCTGCTGGAATGTAGAAGTCACGCTGGTAGTTGAACGTGTGGATGATCGAAGTAATCAGCAGCGCGGCAAACGACACGCCCGCCAGCAGCCACATGTGCCAGATCAGCGCAAAACCGAACACCAGCGCCAGGGCCGAGATCACCGCGCCCGAGCCCGTGTTGGCAGGCATGTGGATCGGTGCAAAGCCAGTGAGCGGGCGCTGATAGCCGTGCTTCTTCATGTCCCACCAGGCGTCGATCTCGTGCACCACGGGGGTGAAGGCGAAGTTGTAGTCGGGCGGGGGCGACGAGGTGGCCCATTCCAGCGTGCGCGCGTCCCAGGGGTCGCCGCTCCAGTCGCGCAGCTGCTCGCGCTTGAGGTAGCTCACCACCAGCTGGATCAGAAAGCAGCCAATGCCCGCTGCAATCATCGCAGCGCCGATGGCGGCGATCACGAACCAGATCTGTAGCGACGGGTCTTCAAAGTGGTTGGCGCGGCGTGTCACGCCCATCAGACCCAATACATACAGCGGGCCGAACGCCACCCAGAAGCCCACCACCCACAGCCAGAAGGAGCGCACGCCCCAGGTGCGGTCGAGCTTGTAGCCGAAGGCCTTGGGGTACCAGTAGTTGATGCCGGCAAACAGGCCAAACAGCACGCCACCGATGATCACGTTGTGGAAGTGGGCGATGAGGAACAGGCTGTTGTGCAGCACGAAGTCGGCCGGGGGCACAGCCAGCAGCACACCGGTCATGCCGCCGATGGCAAAGGTCACCATGAAGGCCACGGTCCACATCATGGGCAGCTCGAAGCGGATGCGGCCCTTGTACATGGTGAACAGCCAGTTGAAGATCTTGGCCCCGGTAGGGATCGAGATGATCATCGTGGTGATGCCGAAGAAGGTGTTCACGCTCGCGCCCGAGCCCATCGTGAAGAAGTGGTGCAGCCACACCAGATACGACAGGATGGTGATCACCACGGTGGCGTAGACCATGGAGGTGTAGCCGAACAGGCGCTTCTTGCAGAACGTGGCCACCACCTCGGAGAAGATGCCGAAGCAGGGCAGGATCAGGATGTAGACCTCGGGGTGGCCCCAGATCCAGATCAGGTTCACATAGAGCATGGGGTTGCCGCCCAGCTCGTTGGTGAAGAAGTTCGTGCCCACGTAGCGGTCCAGCGACATCAGCACCAGCGCGGCCGTCAGCACAGGGAAGGAGGCAACGATCAGCGCGTTGGTGCACAGGGCCGTCCAGGTAAAGACGGGCATTTTCATCAGGCTCATGCCGGGCGCGCGCATCTTGATGATGGTCACGATCAGGTTGATGCCCGAGAGCGTGGTGCCCACCCCCGCAATCTGCAGCGCCCAGATGTAATAGTCCAGCCCGGTGCTCGGGCTCTGCGCCCCCAGGTTCGAGAGCGCCAGCCAGCCCGAGGTGGCAAACTCGCCCAGGAACAGCGACACCATCACCAGCAAGGCGCCGGCCGTGGTCATCCAGAAGCTGAAGTTGTTCAGGAACGGGAAGGACACATCGCGGGCGCCAATTTGCAGCGGCACCAGGTAGTTCATCAGTCCCGTCACCAGGGGCATGGCCACGAAGAAGATCATGATCACGCCGTGGGCCGTGAAGATCTGGTCGTAGTGGTGCGGCGGCAGGTAGCCCAGGTTGTCGCCAAAGGCCATGGCCTGTTGCAGGCGCATCATCACGGCGTCGGCAAAACCGCGCAGCAGCATGACCAGGCCCAGGATCATGTACATGATCCCGATCTTCTTGTGGTCGATGCTGCAGATCCAGTCGCGCCACAGCGGGCCCCACAGGCGGAATTTGGTAATGCCGGCCATCACGGCGATGCCGCCCAAACAGACGGCGATGAAGGTCCAGAGCACGATGGGCTCATGGGCCATCGGTACAGCGTCCCAGTTGAGCCGGCCCAGGGCCCAGTGGGAGGGGGAAATGGTGGAGGAGGACATAGGGAGGCTCATTGGCGAATGCGGGCGCGTTGCGCTGGTGCTGTGGCATTGCGGGGATCAAGTGCGGCCACCACCTCGGTGGCGTTCCGGGCGGTGCACCAGTCCTGCGGCAGGTTCAGGCCTGCGGCGCGTACATAGGCATCACCGCCGTGGGCGTCGATGGCCATCATGTGGTGCATGCACATCTTTCCGTCTTCCACACAGCGATTGAGCACCTTGTCGTACAGGCCTTCTTCTACCGTGGCAAAGCGCTGCACGGGGTCGCGCTCGCTGGGCTTGACGAGATGCAGGTAGCGGCCCTTGTCCAGCGGCTTGCCTTCGGTCTTGGCTTTCTGCACCCATTGGGCAAAGTCGCCATCGCTCAGGCCGTGGAACTTGAAGGTCATGCCTGAAAAGCCGGCGCCGCTGTAGTGCGACGACATGCCCTGGAACACGCCGGGCCGGTTGATGACCGCGTTCAGCTCGGTCTGCATGCCAGGCATGGCGTAGACCATGCCGGCCAGGTCGGGCACGTAAAAGGCGTTCATGGTGGAGGTGGCCGTCAGCTTGAACAGGATGGGGCGGTCCACCGGCGCAGCCAGCTCGTTCACCGTGGCAATGCCTTGCTCAGGGTAGAAGAACAGCCATTTCCAGTCCATCGCCACCACCTGAACCTCCAGCGGCTTGACGTTGGCGGCCAGAGGCCGCTGGGCGTCGATGCGGTCCAGCGGGCGGTAGGGGTCGAGCTTGTGGGTGCCGATCCAGGTCAGCGCCCCCAAGGCGATGATGATGAGCAGCGGCACGGTCCAGATCACCAACTCAAGCGTGGTGGAGTGGTGCCACTCGGGGTCGTACTCGGCCTCTGTGTTGCCTTGGCGGTACTTCCAGGCAAAAAAGAGGGTGAGCGCGATCACCGGCACGATGATGACGAGCATCAGCAGCGTGGCGGTGATGACCATCTGGCCTTGTTGGGCGGCGATATCGCCGGCCGGGTTCAGAACGACGGCCTTGCTGCAGCCGGTCAGGCCAGCGGCCATGGCGATCGCTGCAAGCCAGGCGGGCCTGCGGAGTTCCTTGTTTTTGTGCATGCGAGGGGCGCGATCAAGAGGCGATTAGGGGTAAACGCGAGTGACTGAAGGTGTGCAATGTAGTAGAGCGAGAAATATTGTCCATTGGACATTTTGTCCAAGATCAAGGGTATTTGCCTGTTTTTGTGCTTGCCCTGGGAGGCGCATGCGCCAGGGCATGGGCCCGTCGGGGCTCTGGCCATCAGGGTTTTCCTGAGCGCTCCGTCGGCAAAAACGCCGTGACGAGGGCGCTTTCGGGTGTAGAACCGAGTGGTTCGTTTCCCTTGCTTGAGGAGTATCGCTATGGCGCACCAAGGTTCTGCCGCATTGCCTGTGCCCGGCTTTGAGAGTTCAGTCTCGCTGGCGCGGGCCCATACCGATGAAGATGTGACGCCCGGCGAGATCGCGGTGGGGGTGATCATTGGGCGATCGTCCGAATACTTTGACTTTTTTGTGTTCGGTATTGCCAGCGTGCTGGTGTCCCCCTCGCTGCTGTTCCCGTTTTTGTCGCGGCTGGACGGCACCTTGATGGCTTTTGCCATCTTTGCACTGGCTTTTGTGGCCCGGCCTGTGGGCACGGCCATCTCCATGGGGGTGCAGCGGCGCTGGGGGCGTGGCACCAAGCTGACGCTGGCGCTGTTCCTGCTGGGCGCCTGCACCGCAGGCATGGCGTTCCTGCCCAGCTATGCCTCGGTGGGCAACAAGGCGATTGTCGCGCTGGTCATTTTGCGCATCGGCCAGGGTCTGGCGCTGGGGGGCAGCTGGGATGGCCTGCCGTCGCTGCTGGCCATGAGCGCGCCCCCGGCGCGGCGCGGCTGGTTTGCCATGATCGGGCAGCTGGGTGCGCCGCTGGGTTTCATTCTGGCGGCCAGCCTGTTCGCCTACCTGTACAGCAGCCTCAGCGTGGCGGAATTCCTGGACTGGGGGTGGCGCTACCCCTTCTTCGTCGCCTTTGCCATCAATGTGGTGGCCCTTTTTGCCCGTTTGCGCCTGGTAGTGGGCCAATCGTATGCCGAGCTGTTGCAGCAACGCGAGCTGCAACCGGTGAGCGTGACCCAGGTGATGCGCGACGAAGGGGGCAATGTGTTGCTGGGTGCCTTTGCCGCACTGGCCAGCTTTGCGCTGTTTCACCTGGCGACGGTGTTTCCGCTGTCCTGGATCGCGATGTATTCCGAGCAGTCCATCCCCGAAGTGCTGGGGGTGCAGATGGTGGGCGCCGTTCTGGCCGCTGGCGCCATCCTGCTGTCCGGGTGGCTGGCCGACCGGGTGGGGCGGCGCAACCTGCTCGGGGCCATGGCCGTGTTGATCGGGCTGTTCAGCTTTACGACGCCCTGGCTGCTGGGCGCCGGGCCGGTGGGCAACAACGCGTTCCTGCTGGTGGGGTTTGTGCTGCTGGGCCTGTCGTATGGGCAGGCGTCGGGCACCGTGACGGCCAATTTCTCTGCGCAATACCGGTACACCGGGGCGGCGCTGTCGGCCGACCTGGCGTGGCTGCTGGGGGCGGGGTTTGCGCCCTTGGCGGTGTTGGCGTTGTCGGCCAGGTTTGGCCTGGGCGCCGTGTCGCTGTACCTGCTGTCGGGTGCGGTGTGCACCTTGGCGGCGTTGCGCATCAACCGGCTCATCGAGCGCAAGGAGTGATCTGTCCGCCGGTGTGACCCCGCCGGGTGCTCACAGGGGTCGTTCTTACCTGGCGTAGGGGTCGGCAAACCCCAGCTCCTGCAGGATGGCGGTTTCGTAGGCCTCCATCTCGTCGGCATCGGCGGCGCTGGTTTCATGGTCCCAGCCTTGGGCGTGCAGCGCGCCGTGCACCAGCAGGTGGGCGTAGTGCTCTTGCAGGCTTTTGTTCTGCTCTTGCGCCTCGCGCTCGACCACGGGGGCGCACAGCACCAGGTCGGCGGTCACGACGGGCTCCTGCGTGTAATCGAAGGTGAGCACGTTGGTGGCGTAGTCTTTCTGGCGAAAGTCGCGGTTGAGCTGCTGGCCTTCGTCGGCGCCGACGATGCGCACGGTGATCTCGGCGTCGGTGGCCAGCGCGTGGCGAATCCAGCGCGTGACCTTGTGGCGCGCCAGCACGGCGCGGTGGGCGGCGGCGCCGTCAAAACGGCCGAACTGCAGCGACAGGGAGAGTTGGTTCAAGCGCATTTGTGCCTGTAGTCTTTATGAATCAATCGCTTTTAGCTATTTAAATAATAGCAATCAGGGGGTGCGGGCGCGCGCGACCGGCGCGCGGCGTGGCGCATCGTAGGCGTCCACGATGCGCGCCACCAGGGGGTGGCGCACCACATCGGCGCTGGTGAAGCGCGTCACGGCGATGCCCTTGACGCGCTTCAAGACGCGTTCGGCGTCGATCAGGCCGCTCAGGGAGCCCTTGGGCAAATCGATCTGGCTCACATCGCCCGTGACCACCGCCTTGGCGCCAAAGCCGATGCGGGTAAGGAACATCTTCATCTGCTCGGGCGTGGTGTTCTGGGCTTCGTCGAGGATCACGAAGGCGTTGTTCAGCGTGCGCCCGCGCATGAAGGCCAGCGGGGCGATTTCGATGGCGTTGCGCTCGAAGGCCTTTTGCACCTTGTCGTAGCCCATCAGCTCATAGAGCGCGTCGTACAGCGGGCGCAGATACGGGTCCACCTTTTGCGCCAGGTCGCCCGGCAGAAAGCCCAGGCGCTCGCCAGCCTCCACGGCGGGGCGGGTCAGCACGATGCGCTGCACGGCGCTGCGCTCGAGCGCATCCACGGCGCAGGCCACCGCCAGGTAGGTTTTGCCCGTACCGGCGGGGCCGATACCGAAGGTGATGTCGTGCGTGGCGATGTTTTCGAGGTACAGGTTCTGCGTGGGCGTGCGCCCGCGCAGGTCGGCCCGGCGGGTGTTGAGCACGATGGCGCCCTCGGGCGCCTCCACCAGGGCTGCGTCACCGGCCAGCATGAGCTGCAGGTAGTCTTCGGTGATGGGGCGCTCGGCCATCTCGTACAGGGCCTGCAGCAACTCCATGGCCTGCGTGGCCTTGGCCTTGGGGCCGTCGATCTTGAACTGCTCGTGCCGGTGCGCAATGCTGACCTGCAGGGCCACCTCGATGGTGCGCAGGTGCACGTCGGCCGGGCCGCACAGGTGTGTGAGCCGCGTGTTGTTGTGGGGAGTGAAGGTGTGGCGCAGGATCACGCGGATAATTCTCGTTAGATGGCCGCACAGCGCGGCAAAGGATGTCCATGATAGGCAAATTGACCGGCACCCTGCTGGAGAAGAATCCGCCCGAGGTGCTGCTGGACTGCCACGGCGTGGGCTACGAGGTGCAGGTGCCGATGAGCACCTTCTACAACCTGCCTGCGATTGGCGAGCGGGTGAGCCTGCTCACGCAGTTCATCGTGCGCGAGGACGCGCAGCTGCTGTATGGCTTTGGCACAGCGCCCGAGCGCCAGGCGTTTCGCGAACTCATCAAGATTTCGGGCGTGGGCCCGCGCACGGCGCTGTCCATCCTTTCGGGCATGGGCGTGGCCGATCTGGCCCAGGCCATCACGCTGCAGGAGGCGGGCCGCCTGGTCAAGGTGCCGGGCATCGGCAAAAAGACCGCTGAGCGGCTGCTGCTGGAGCTCAAGGGCAAGCTGGGCGCCGACATGGGGGCGCATGCACAGGTGAGCAGCGATGCCCAGGCGGACATCCTGCAGGCGCTGCTGGCGCTGGGCTACAGCGACAAGGAAGCCGCGGCGGCGCTCAAGGCCTTGCCGGCGGATGTGGGCGTGAGTGACGGCATCAAGCTGGCGTTCAGGGCGCTGGCGAAATAGGTCCGACTTTCAGTCGTCTGCAAAGGGTCGCCATGAAGCTTCAACAGGCCGTTCATTGGGGTTGCACTGTGGGTGTGGCGCTGCTGTTGGCCGCCTGCGGCGGAGGCAGCGGCAGCGCGCCAGAGCCGGCGCCTGCTGCCGTGCCGGACATGCCGGCGGCGGACCGCATCGAGCCGTTTGACCCGAGCCTGGTGCGGACCCTGAAGGCCGCCACTGCCGCCGTCGCCGCGCCGCCTGCCGCCGCTCGTGCGCCCAAGGCCAAGACGGTGCGCTTGGGGCCGCTGGCGGCCCCCCTGCTGCAATCGCTGCAGAAGGCGGCCATGCCCAATCCGGCCAAGGGCATGCGCCAGCAAATTGGCCTGGCCCGCGAGGTGACCGCCACCGCTACGGCGCCGGGCCTGCGGGGCCAGCTGCAATGGTCGCCCACGGAGCGCGGCACGCAGCATGCGGCCATCCGCTTCGAGGCGCAGGGTGCGCTGGGCGTGCGCCTGGGGCTGCTGGTGCGCGCGCTGCC
>Ga0116174_10001786_pt1 | contig 19222 bp, 12 predicted proteins | sample AD_UKC087_MetaG_FD_89801 | JGI IMG/M metagenome (GOLD analysis project Ga0116174, IMG submission 89801) | Active sludge microbial communities of municipal wastewater-treating anaerobic digesters from USA - AD_UKC087_MetaG | ecosystem: Engineered > Bioreactor > Anaerobic > Digestate | place: USA...
ATCGAACAGTTGATCCGGTTTGTATTCGACCCGACTACTGCCACTGCCCATGGTGATGCCAAAACCGGGTCCATAGGACAGCGTGTATCCGTCATTCACGGCTTTGGCCACCTGATTGGCTGCAAGGGTACCGCTCGCACCGGGCCTGTTGTCCACCACGAAGGATTGACGCATTTGAATGCTGAGCCATTCCGCCAACATTCGCGAAGCAATGTCCGCTGCGCCGCCAGGCGCATAGCCAACGACGATTTTGACGGGACGATTCGGATACGCTGCCGATTGCGCTAAGGTCGATAACGGGGCCGCTACCCCTGCGAACGCGCTGGCGCCGCATACAAGTGCTTGCCTTCTGTTGTAGTTCGTCGTCATCCTGTGTCTCCTCTGGTATTTGGTTAGGCCGCATGCCTTCAGGGGATCATTGCAAAGAGGAGGTCTGTAGAACAGTCGATTCGTCCAAAAAGATATTTCGGTTTGGACCATGGCGCATAAGCCTCATAAGCGCTGGCTCGTCGCTCTCAGCTCGCACCAACCGCATTCAACTATTTCATGTGCGAGTTAGCTCTGAACAGCGATGGCATGGCGCAGTTGCAGCCTTCCATGCCGATCAAGGTGTCTGCGAACTTATTGACACAGCCGATTTCCAACTGGAGCGTGCGTGAACTCTGCCAGGAACCAAGGATCTCGTGTACGCCAAACCAATACTTGAGGCGTACGACAAGCACGTCGAAGGCCAGTGGCGAGCGTCCGTTCTGAACAATTTCAGTTGCTCCAGCAACTGACCCTTGTTGGCCAACAGCCCCCCCAATGCAAAAACAAAAGCGGCAGTGCCGTTCCCCACAGCACCGCCGCTTTCAATTCAATAGCTATTAGCACTTACAAACTAAGCACCATCAGCCGATTTCACCGATAAAAATCACGCCGGCACGCCGCTGCGGATCAGGTGGTCGAACGCGCTCAGCGCGGCCGTGGCGCCGGCGCCGGCGGCGATCACGATCTGCTTGTAGGGCACGGTGGTGCAGTCACCGGCGGCAAACACGCCGGGCACGTTGGTGTGGCCCTTGGCGTCGATCTCGATCTCGCCAAACTTGCTCAGCGCCACCGTGCCCTTGAGCCAGTCGGTGTTGGGCACCAGGCCGATCTGCACGAACACGCCCTCCAGGGGCACCAGGTGCTCCTGGCCCGTGGCGCGGTCCTTGAACTTCAGGCCGTTCACCTTGCCATCGGCACCGGTGATTTCGGTGGTCTGCGCGTTGGTATGGATGGTGACGTTGGGCAGGCTTTGGAGCTTGCTCACCAGCACGGCATCGGCCTTGAGCTGGTCGGCAAACTCCACCAGCGTGACATGCTGCACCACACCTGCGAGGTCGATGGCCGCCTCGACACCCGAGTTGCCGCCACCGATCACGGCCGTGCGCTTGCCCTTGAACAGCGGGCCGTCGCAGTGCGGGCAGTAGGCCACGCCCTTGTTCTTGTACTCGGCTTCGCCGGGCACGTTGACGTTGCGCCAGCGCGCGCCGGTGGACAGGATCACGCTTTTCGCCTTGAGCGCGCCGCCGTTGGCCAGCTTCACCTCGATCAGGCCACCGGGCTCGGTGGCGGGGATCAGCGCTTCTGCGCGCTGCAGGTTCATGATGTCCACGTCATAGGCGCGGGTGTGGGCTTCCAGGGCGGCGGCAAATTGGGGGCCGTTGGTCTCCAGCACCGAGATGTAGTTTTCGATGCCCAGGGTGTCGTTGACCTGGCCACCAAAACGCTCGGCTGCCACGCCAGTGCGGATGCCCTTGCGGGCGGCATACACAGCGGCTGCTGCGCCTGCGGGGCCACCGCCGATGATGAGCACGTCATAGGCATCTTTGGCGCTGAGCTTGGCGGCCTCTTTGGCGGCTGCGCCGGTGTCGAGCTTGGCGACGATTTCCTCGAGCAGCATGCGGCCCGAACCGAACACTTCGCCGTTCAGGAACACCATGGGCACGGCCATGACTTCACGGCGGGTCACTTCTTCCTGGAAGGCGCCGCCTTCGATCACCGTGGTCTTGATGCGCGGGTTGCGGATGGCCATGAGGCTCAGCGCCTGCACCACGTCGGGGCAGTTGTGGCAGCTCAGGCTCATGTAGACCTCGAAATTGAAATCGCCTTCGAGCGCGTCGATCTGGTCCAGAACTTCCTGTTCTGCCTTGGGTGGGTGGCCGCCCGTCCAGAGCAGCGCCAGCACCAGCGACGTGAACTCATGGCCCAGCGGCAGGCCAGCAAAACGCAGCTGGCTGGCGCTGCCCACGCGCTGCAGCGTGAACGAGGGCTTGCGCGCGTCGTTGCCGTCGGTGCGCAGCGTGATCTTGTCGCTGCGCAGCGACTGGATGGTTTGCAACAGCTCCAGCATTTCACGGGAGGTGTCGCTGTCGTTGAGGGATGCCACCAGCTCGAACGGTTGCTGCACGCGCTCCAGGTAGGCCGAAAGCTGGGTCTTGAGTTGGTCGTCGAGCATGGTGCGGTCCTTATAGATTCGAGTTGTGGGTATGTGCCTGGGCCGCTTGTGGCGCCTTGCGCACTAAATTTCGGGCGAAAAAAAGCCGGACGGTGTGGCGCCAAGCGCCACAGCGTCGTCCGGTCTGGGAGCGCTTTGAGGGCGCTCCGCCGTCAAACAGTCGTTTGGCTTAGATCTTGCCGACCAGGTCCAGCGAGGGAGCGATGGTCTTGGAGCCTTCGTTCCACTTGGCGGGGCACACTTCGCCAGGGTGGGCGGCGGTGTACTGGGCAGCCTTGAGCTTGCGCAGGGTTTCCTTCACGTCGCGGGCGATTTCGTTGGAATGCACTTCCATGGTCTTGATGATGCCATCGGGGTTGATGATGAAGGTGCCGCGCAGTGCCAGGCCTTCTTCTTCGATGTGCACGTCAAATGCGCGGGTCAGCTGGTGCGTGGGGTCGCCCACCAGTGGGAACTTTGCCTTGCCAACGGCAGGCGAGGTTTCGTGCCAGACCTTGTGCGAGAAATGCGTGTCGGTGGTGACGATGTAGACCTCGGTGCCAGCCTTCTGGAATTCAGCGTAGTGTTCGGCCGCGTCTTCCACTTCGGTGGGGCAGTTGAAGGTGAACGCAGCGGGCATGAAAATCACGACCGACCACTTGCCCTTCAGGCTGGCTTCGGTCACTTCGATGAACTTGCCGTTGTGGAAAGCCTGGGTCTTGAAAGGCTGAACTTGCGTATTGATCAGGGACATTGCTGTTTCCTTGGTGGTTGGTGAACTGAACAGGACTGAAGTTTAGGCGCTCGGCGCACATCAATCCAATTAATTGAATTCATTGAATCAATTGAGCATTGCTATTTTATGACAGGACTGTCTGGCCAGACTCTCGCCCAACCCCCTGCCCCCGCCCGCCAACAGATCACCCGCGCTCGCGCAGAGCGCGCTCGATGCGGTTGCGTTGCACGGTGGTCTTGGGCACCTTGAAGGGGAACCAGCTGCGCACGTCTTCTTTGAGCCCGATGCCGTGCATGTAGTTATAGATCGCTTTCTTGAGCGCGCCACCCAATGCGTCGTGGTCGACGCCGGTGGGGTCGTGAAAGCCGATGTCGTTCTTGGCAAAGCTCACGGGGGGCAGGGGTTGCAGGGTGATGCCATAGTCCTCGGGGTGCTGGCCCACGGGCGAATGCACAGTGCAGGCAAAACGGTGAAAAAAGCCGCTCTGAATGCAGCCGTTGGCAAACAGCTGGCGCACGTACTCGAGCGCATCCACGGTGTCCTGCACGGTCTGCGTGGGAAAGCCATACATCAGGTAGGCATGCACCAGAATGCCCGCATCGGTGAAGGCGCGGGTCACGCGTGCCACCTGGTCCACCGACACGCCTTTTTTCATCAGGGCCAGCAGCCGATCGGAGGCCACCTCCAGCCCGCCCGAGATGGCGATGCAACCGCTGTCGGCCAGCAGGTTGCACAGCTCGGGGCTGAAGGTTTTTTCGAACCGGATATTGCCCCACCACGAGATGCCTGCATTGCGCGCGATGAGCTCGGTGGCCAGCGCCTTCAGGGCCTTGGGTGGCGCCGCTTCGTCAACAAAGTGAAACCCGGTCTGCCCGGTCTCGTGCACGATGGATTCGATGCGGTCGGCCAGCACGGTGGCCGACGCGCCTTCGTAGCGGCCAATGTAGTCCAGGCTCACGTCGCAAAAACTGCACTTCTTCCAGTAACAGCCGTGCGCCACCGTGAGCTTGTTCCAGCGCCCGTCGCTCCACAGCCGGTGCATGGGGTTGAGCATGTCCAGCAGCGACAGGTAGCTGCTCAGCGGCAGGCCATCCCAGGTGGGCGTGCCCACCTCGGCAAAGGCGATGTCGGCTTCCATCAGGTTCACGTACTGCACGGCACCCGCGTCATCACGCACGAAGGTGCGCACCAGCCGCTGACGGCCGCGCTGGCCCTGCAGGTGCTCCAGCAGCGCCAGCAGCGGGCGCTCGCCAGCGTCCAGCGTTACATAGTCAAAGTAGTCGAACACGCGCGGCTCGGTCAGCTCACGCAGCTCGGTGTTGACAAAGCCACCGCCGAGCACCGTGACGATGTGCGGATGCTGCGCCTTGAGGGTCTGCGCAATGCGAAAAGCCGCATAGGCTGCGCCAGGAAACGGCACCGACAGCAGCACCACGGTGGGGGCATGGCGCTGCACGGCGGCCAGCGTCAGGTCGCGCAGCGTGTCGTCCACCAGGTTGGGCGGCGCGGCCAGCGCCTGGGCCAGCGGCTCGAAGGTGGGCTGGCTGCCCGCCAGCGACTCGGCATAGCGCACGAATTCAAAGCGCGGGTCCACGGCATCGCGCAGCACGTCGGCCAGGTCGTTGAGGTACAGCGTGGCCAGGTGCTTGGCGCGGTCGTGCAGACCCAGGGCGCCAAAGGCCCAGCCCAACGGGTCGCCCCCCTCGTCATCCACATACACATCCAGCGATGCAAAGCGCGGTCCTTCGGGCAAAAAGTTGCGGCCCACGATGCGGTGCGCCAACGTGGAATCGCGCCCCTGCAAAAAGGCGATGGCGGGCCCAATGGTGGCCAGGTAGCGATCGCGCTGCGCCGCAAAGCTTTGCACTGCTGGGCTGAGCTTCTTGGCGGGCAACGCATCCACCTGGGCCGCCACCGCGCGCAACCCTGCGGGCGACAGCAGTTGCAGCACCAGCGCCAGCGCCAGGTCCTCCTGCACCGCTGCAACCCCGCGCGAACGCAGAAACCCCGTGAGGTAGGCGGTGGAGGGATAAGGGGTGTTGAGCTGCGTCATCGGCGGGATGACGGACAGGACGCGAAGGGAAGGCTGGGCGGGCATGGCAGATGAAAGGGGTGGCCGCTAGGAGCCTGTCGGACTTGGAAATTGCCGGCTGCAAATCGACCGCAGCGGTCCATTTTTCACCGTCTTTTTGCCCCATAGCGGGGCTATGGGGCTGCAAATCCGGCAAAAACTGTCCTCGCTGGGGCCGATTTTCGCTTTCGGCGCTCCAAGTCCGACAGGCTCCTAGTGCATGGGCGGGTGCGGACGGGTGGTGATTATGGGCGCCGCCACCCCATGCCGCTGCAGTGCCCCGCAATCGCCGTATGCTTGCGTCCATGAATGCTCCAGCGCCCTGCCCCAACCCGGACCCCGACAAGCCCACAGCACCAGATGCAGCGCCCCCACTGGCACGCCCACAACAGCCGCACAACCCTTTGCACGGCGTGACACTGGAGGCCATGGTGGTGGGCCTGGCCGACTATTTTGGCTGGCAGGGGCTCGGCGAGCGCATTCCGGTGCGCTGCTTTCAAAGCGATCCCAGCGTGTCGTCGAGCCTGAAGTTTTTGCGCAAGACGCCCTGGGCGCGCGAAAAGGTCGAAAGCCTCTACCTTTTCATGCTGCGCGACCAGCGGCGCAGCGCGCAAGATTCCCGCTGAACGCCCCTGAACCCTGCGGACGACCTCCGTCCCGTGCGGGTGCAGGCATGAGAGGGCGCGGCCAGGCCGCGCAGAACGTTTTGACGATTTTCAGGGGGTTGTCGTGGCAACTCAGTCGCCCACAGCCACCAGGAAATCACGGCTGATGCCCGCGCCCAGATCGTTCACCCGGTCCAGAAACTGGGTGAGATAGGCGTGCAGGCCCGTGGCCAGGATTTCATCGATACGGCCATATTGCAGCTCTGCCAGCAAGCGCCCGGCGCAGCGCTGCGTCTCGGCCGACTGCCCGTTGGCCACCACGGCGAGGTTGTCCACCACTTCGCGCAGGCTGGCGTGCAGCGAACGGGGCATGTCGCGGCGCAAGATCAACAGGTCGGCCACCCGCCCCGGGGTGATGACGTCGCGGTACACCTTGCGGTACACCTCGAACGCCGACACACTGCGCAAAATGGCACTCCAGTGGTAGAAATCGTTCTCCTGGTTGCGCTCGCTGAAGCGACCGAAAAAGTCGTTGTTGACCGCATGGAATTTCACGTCCAGCAGGCGCGCCGTGTTGTCGCTGCGCTCCAGAAACGTGCCCAGCCGCAAAAAGTGAAAGGCTTGATCCTGCAGCATCGTGCCCAGCGTGACGCCACGTGAAAGGTGCGAGCGGTACTTGACCCACTCAAAGAACTGGGCCGGATCGCGCTCGAAAGCACCGTCGTCCAGCTGCCGCGCCAGTTCGAGCCAGGTCTGGTTCTGCGTTTCCCAGACTTCGGTGGTCAGCGCACCGCGCACCGCCCGTGCGTTCTCCCGTGCGGCGCGCAGACACGACAGGATGGAGGACGGATTGTTGCCATCGCGCACCATGAACTCGAGCACCTTGGCCGGCGCAACCTCGCCGTGCTTAGCGGTGTAGGCCGGAATCAGCTCGCTGATCGACAACAGCCCCAGCCAGCCCTCCTGCGCCACAGCAGCCGACTGCGGCAGCAGCGAGGTCTCATAGCTCACGTTGAGCATGCGGGCGGTGTTCTCCGCCCTCTCCGTATAACGCGACATCCAGAACAGATGATCGGCAGTGCGGCTCAGCATGGTTCACCCCCTTCTTGACCCAGCACCCAGGTGTCCTTGGTGCCGCCACCTTGTGACGAGTTGACGACCAGCGAGCCCTCTTGCAGGGCGACGCGTGTGAGACCGCCGGCCACCATCTGCACGTCCCGGCCGCTGAGCACGAAGGGGCGCAGGTCGATGTGGCGCGGCGCGATGCCGCTGTCCACATAGGTCGGACAGGTCGACAGGCTCAGCGTGGGCTGCGCGATGTAGCCCGCCGGATTGGCCAGCAGGGCGCGGCGGAAGTCTGCGATTTCTGATTGCGTGGCGGCCGGGCCGATGAGCATGCCGTAGCCGCCGGCGCCATGCACTTCCTTCACCACCAACTCCGACAGATGCGCCAGCACATACTGCAGATCGTCGGGCTTGCGGCACATCCAGGTGGGCACGTTCTTCAGGATAGGCTCTTCGCCAAGGTAAAAGCGGATCATCTCGGGCACGTAGGGGTACACCGATTTGTCATCGGCAATGCCCGTGCCCACGGCGTTGCAGATGCCCACGTTGCCCGCGCGGTAGGCGTCCATGAGACCCGCGCAGCCCAGCGTGGAGGTGCGGCGGAACGCCTGCGGATCAAGATAGTCATCATCCACCCGGCGATAGATCACATGCACGCGCTGCAGGCCGCGCGTGGTGCGCATGTACACGAAGCGATCCTTGACCACCAGGTCCTGCCCCTCCACCAATTCCACCCCCATCTGCTGGGCAAGAAAGGCATGCTCGAAGTAGGCGCTGTTGTGCATGCCGGGCGTCAGCACCACCACCGTGGGCTCGGCCACCGTGGCCGGGGCGCTGGCGCGCAGGGTGTCGAGCAGCAGGTCGGGGTAATGGGCCACGGGTGCCACCGCATGCGCGCTGAACAGCTCGGGAAACAACCGCATCATCATCTTGCGGTTTTCCAGCATGTAGGACACGCCCGAGGGCACGCGCAGGTTGTCTTCCAGCACGTAGTACACGCCCTCACCCTGGGCGTCGGCGGCGCGCACGATGTCGATGCCGGCGATGTGCGCATAGAGGTTGCGGGGCACCTGCACGCCAGCCATCTCGGGGCGGTATTGCGCGTTGTTCAGCACCAGATCCGACGGGACAATGCCCGCACGCAAAATATCCTGCCCGTGGTAGACGTCATGGATGAAGCGGTTGAGCGCCGTGACCCGCTGCACCAGGCCGCGCTGCATCTGCGCCCACTCGTGGCCAGGAATGATGCGAGGAATCAGGTCGAACGGAATGAGCCGCTCGCTGCCCGCCTGGTCCTCGTCCTTGGCCCCATAGACCGCAAAGGTAATGCCCACGCGCCGAAAAATCACCTCGGCCTCGGCCCTGCGGGCCCGCATCGCATCGGCAGGCTGGTGCGCGAGCCACTGGCCATAGCGCTTGTAATGGACACGCACATCGCTGCCTTCAAAGGGCAGCATGGCATACATCTCGTCAAATTTCTGCATGGACTCGCCTCCTGAAATCAGGATAGCAAGTTGCGCGCCCACCGCCTGTGTTCCATGACAAGAAAGCGCGCCAAGAGCGCAGATTCCAGCTAGGGCGGCAAGTTGTGCTGCCAATAACGCTGGCCTGCGTCCCGCTCGCAGCGCAGCTGTCGGGGCTGCGCCGACAGCCAGGTGGCCGCGCCGCAGCGCGCGGACTCCACCACGCGGATCTGCCTCGCCTGGTAGCGCCCCAGCACCTCGGGTGCCGGGTGCCCAAAGCGGTTGCGGTACCCGGCCTGCACCAAAGCGGTGCGCGGCCGCACGGCATCCAGAAATGGTGCACTCGATGAGGTTTTGCTGCCGTGGTGGGGCACGAGCAGCAGATCGGCCGCCAGCGGTGCCGCGCCCGCCACCAGGGCCAGTTCCTGGGCGTGCTCGATGTCCCCGGCCAGCAAGGCCACCGCGGGCGTAGCCCCCCGCGTTGCGATGCGCAGCACGCAACTGGTGGCGTTGGCATGTGCGGCGCGCGCTCCCGGTGCACCACCGTTCGCCGCCGGATGCAGCACCTCAAAAGCCACTCCATCCCAATCCCAGCGCTGACCGGCCACACAAGGCGTCACCGGGCGCAGCGCCTGCAATCCATGCTCGGCTTCGATCGAGCCCGTCAAGGCCGCCTGGGGTTGCTGTGCCAGCACGGCCGCCGCTCCGCCCGTGTGGTCGGAATCCCGGTGGCTCAGCATGAGCAGATCCACCCGCTCGCCCAAGGCGCGCAGCAATGGCACCAGCACCCGGTGGCCCGCATCGCTTTCGCGGCTGAAGCGCGGGCCCGCGTCGTACAGCAGCGCATGCGTGGCGGTGCGCACCAGCACGGCATTGCCCTGGCCGATGTCGGCTGCGAGCAGTTCGAACTGGCCCGGCGCAGGCCGCGCCGGCTGCCACCACAGCGCGGGCACCAGCAAGGGCAGCGCCATGGCACGCACCGCCCAAGGCAGGCGCAGGGCCAGCAGGCTGCCGCCCACCACCGCCGCCACGCCCGCCCACAAGGGTGCCATCGGCACAAACGCCACCGCCAGCGGCCAGGCCGCAAGCCACTGCAGAAAGCCGGCCAGGGGCTGCAAGGCCCATGCGGCCACGCTCCACAGTGGCGCCCACACCACGCCGGCCAGCGCCAGCGGAGTCACCACCAGCGTGACCCAGGGAATGGCCAGCAGATTGGCTGCAAACCCCACCAGCGACACCTGGCCAAACAGCAGCAAGCTCAGCGGCGTCAGCGCCAGGGTGACCACCCACTGCTCTCGCAATAGTGCATAAAAATGGGCTGAAGCCCTTGTTTTATATACACCATTAGCTATCGAATCAGAAGCGAACAACACCGCCACCGCCACAAAACTCAACCAGAATCCCGCCTGCCACAGCGCCCACGGATCCACGGCCACCACCACCGCACAGGTCAGCAGCCACACCTGCGGCCAAGGCCAGCGGCGCCCGCTCAGGCGCAGTGCGGCAATGGTGGCCAGCATCAGCACGGTGCGCTGTGCAGGCACACCCCAACCACTGAACAGCGCGTAGGCCGCAGCCAGCAAGACGCCGGCCACCAATGCCGCAGAGGGCGCCGGCAGGGCCAGGCACAACCGCGGCGAACGGCTCCACAGCCACCGCACCAGCAGCGCCGCCAGCCAGGAAAACAGGGTGATATGCAGGCCCGAGATACTCATCAGATGCGCCACGCCGGTGGCACGAAACAGGTCCCAGTCGGCGCGGTCAATCGCGCGCTGGTCGCCCGTGACCAGGGCCGCCACCACGCCGGCAACACGCGCCGGGCCCGCCTCACCGGCTGCGGCACTGCCGACCAGGCGGGCCACAATGGCATCCCGCACGGTCTGGCGCGCGCGCTCGACGGGGTGACGCCAGGTGCTGGCCAGCCGCAGCGGCGGCACGTCTTTCACGCCGGTGCGCACATAGCCCGTGGCCTGTACGCCCTGCTCCCACATCCACAGCTCGAAATCGAAACCATGCGGGTTGCGTGCACCATGGGGGGCCTTCAGGCGCACCGTCATGTCCCAGCGCTCGCCAGCGCGCAGCGATGGTGGTTGCCGCGATACGTCGGCCGACGCAGCCAGCTCCAGCGCCGGATCACCGTACCAGGACACATCCACCAGCGGGGGCAATGTCACCGGGGTTCCTTGCCACAGGGCCGACTCGATCTCCAGGCGCAGGCGCACGCCCGCTTCGTTCACCTGCGGCATGGTGGCGATCACGCCAGTCACGCGCAGGTCGCGCCCCTCCAGCTCCGGCGCCAGCGCATGGGACGCATAGGCACCAGCACGCAGCCCGCACAAGGCAAACAAAACCAGGCCCCCTGCGCAGGCTGCAAAGCCCCAGTGCCTCTGATGACGCCACCCCCGCCAGGCCATGCCGCCCAAGGCCAGCAACGCGCCATAGACGGGCCAGGGCCACAACTGGGCCTGCTGCAGCTGCAACGCAGCGCCCACCAAGGCCCCGGCCAGGCCGGCCGGCATGCGCCATGCATCCGGCGCGCGACCATCCTCTCGCCGGTGGGAGCCAGCAGGAGCGCATGCGCCGGGGGCGGTGGAAGACATGGGCGCATGCTAAACCCACCGCTGCTGCAAAAATAGGCCTACCGCGCGGACCTGTGCAACACTGGCGCGCTGTTCACCGGCAGCAGAGCGCGGCGCCCATGCCTGCGTCTGGCCGGCCCCCCTGTGCCCATCCGAGGAAAACCATGAGCGTTTACGACAAACTGAAAGAACTCCACATCTCCCTGCCCCCCGTTTCGGTGCCGGCGGCCGCCTATGTGCCCTATGTACAGACCGGCAACCTGGTGTTCCTGAGCGGCCATATCGCTCGCAAGGACGGCAAGCCCTGGGCCGCCCAGTTTGGCAAGAACATCTCCACCGATGAAGGCAAAGCCGCTGCCCGCGCCGTGGCCATCGACCTGCTGGGCACGCTCCACGTGGCCTGCGGTGGAGACCTGAACCGCGTCCAACGCATCGTGAAGGTGATGAGCCTCGTCAACTCCACCGGCGACTTCACCGAACAGCACCTGGTGACCAATGGCGCCAGCGAGTTGCTGGGCCAGGTGTTTGGCGACAAAGGGGTGCACGCACGCAGCGCCTTTGGCGTGGCGCAGATTCCCCTGGGTGCCTGCGTGGAAATCGAGCTCATCGCAGAACTGGCCTGAGAACGATCGCGCAGCAGGCGCGCTCGGGCGCCATCGGCCGGGGGTAGCTGCTTCGGATGCGTCGCATGGGTTGCGGCCCATGCCGGTCGCCGGGGCGTGCCGTCGCAGGATGGCGCCCCAACCCTCGCAGACAGGGTCCTCGCTGAAGGTCTGCGGCGTAGCGATGCTTGCCGAAAGCAGGGCTATGGTCAGGCTTTTTGGGGGCTAGGGGCTTCGCACCGCGCCTTGCACGCCGAAGAGAACGCCACGCGAACCCTCTGAAAGATCGCGAACAGGATCTGAGCGCCGTTGAGGCCGTGCTTAGAAAGTCTCCCAGTCGTCGTCCCCGCCCTTCGCCACGGCAGCCACGCGGGCCGCCGGTGCTGCGGGCGCCGCGGCCTTGGCCCTTTGCGGCACTGGGGCCACAGGCGGGGCAACTTGGGGTTTGCTGCCCGCGCCCGCCAGCCGCGGTGCGACCGGCTTGCTTGCCGCCACTATGGGCCGGGGCTTGGCGGCGGCTGCCGCCACACGGGAAACCGGGGCCGGCACAGCGCGAGCCATGGGCACCGGCACTCCATAGGCAGCGGCATTGACCTTGAACACCGAGACCGTTTGCGCCAGTTGCTCGGCCTGCTCACGCAGGCTTTGCGCGGCGGCAGCGCTTTCCTCCACCAAAGCGGCGTTTTGCTGCGTCATCTGATCGAGATTGCCCACGGCCTGGTTCACCTGGGCGATGCCCGCACTTTGTTCGGTGGAGGCGGCCGTGATCTCGCCGATCATGTCGGTCACACGCTGCACGGACTGGACGATGTCGGCCATGGTGGCGCCCGCATCCGCCACGAGCCGCGAGCCGGTGTCCACCTTCTCCACCGACGCACTGATCAGCAACTTGATCTCCTTGGCGGCTTCGGCACTGCGCTGCGCCAGGCTGCGCACTTCGCTGGCCACCACCGCAAAACCGCGGCCCTGCTCGCCGGCCCGGGCCGCCTCGACAGCAGCATTCAACGCCAGGATATTGGTCTGGAAGGCAATGCCATCGATCACGCCAATGATGTCGGCGATCTTCTTGCTGCTGTGGTTGATCTCTTCCATGGTGGCTACTACCTGTGTCACCACCTCACCGCCCCGGCGCGCCACACCGGTGGCGCTGACCGCCAGGCTGCTCGCTTGCTGGGCACTGCTGGCACTTTGCTGAATGGTGCTGGTGAACTGCTCCATGGCGGCTGCGGTTTCCTGCAGATTGCTGGAGGTCTGCTCCGTACGGGCAGAAAGGTCATGGTTGCCGGTGGCGATTTCGGCACTGGCAATGGCAATGCTGTCGGTGCTCTGGCGCACCTGGTGCACCACCCGGCCGAGGGCATCGCTCATGGCGTATTGAGACCGCAGCAGGTCGCCAAATTCATCGCCGCGCGAGACGCTGCCCTGCATGCTCAGATCGCCCCCGGCAATGCGGGAAGCCAGGCCGTTGGCCTGAGCCAGGGGCTGTTGAATGCTGCGGATCAGCAGATAGGCACCGCCAATGATCGCCAGCAACAGCCCCGCCGCAGCCACGGCCGCGATCTTCAAGGTCGCCATGCGCGAAGCCGTCATCTGCTCCATGCTCGTGCGCGCCGTCTGCTGCTGCATCTGCACAAAGTCACGCAAAGTCTGCAGGTAGGCCGCCACCGCCGGGTTGTAGGTCTGGGTGACCAATGCCACGGCCTGTTCTGCGTGGCCGTCCGCCTTAAGTTGACGGGCCTGCGCCCGCAGGTCGGTCATGGTCTTGCGTGCTTGCGCAATCTTGGACATCAGCGCCTTGTCCTGCTCGGACAAGGCCATGCCTTCCATGGATTTCTGCACTTCGCTGATCTGCGCCGACGTGGCGGCGATCACGTCCTTGAACTCCCGCTCCACCGCCGGGTCGCTGCTGACGATCAGCGCCTGCGTGCGTGCGGCATTGGTCTCGGTCAGGCCCGCCCAGCGGATCGCCGAGGTCACCCGGGTCTGCATCTCCTGGGCCACGGTGTCGGCCTGGGTCTGCATCTTTTCGAGCCGGTAGCCCGAAAAACCCACGACCACGGCCAGCATGACCACGAACAGGATGACCGCCAGCCAAAGTTTCTGGGCTATGCGCAGTTGGTTCAGCATCATTATTCTCCTGCACTTTGTTGAAAATTAAGCAATTCTATCACTTGCATCATTTTTACACGAATGCAGCCCCCCCCGTTCGGGGCCCTCGCGCCGCAGCGCAAGACGCCGGGCCTTGGCAGCCCACCGGCCGCCACGCAGGCTACTCGACACGCGTCACCGATGCCGGCTTGAAGCCCAGATCGGCGACCTTGCCTTTGCGGCCCCGCGCGGCGCGGGCGTTGTTGAGCGAGCGGATTTCCAGCGTCTCTTCCCGCGCCTTGCCGCCCCGGCCCACGCCTTCAAGGCGAACGCTGCGCGTGTAGGCAGCCGCCCCCGCGAGCTGGTCTTTGGGCTCCAGGTCGATCAACAACAGGCCGCGACCGCCGTTGGCCATGGTCTTGAGCTCGCTGATCTCGAACGTCAGAATGCGCCCGCCCGCCGAGGCGCAAGCCACATGCGTGGCGGCAGCCAGCGGCTGCCCGCCGGTGCTGCCCGCCGCATGAGAGGGCGGACACACCGTTTCGCCCTCGCCCAGGGTCAGGAAGGACTTGCCCCCCTTCTGGCGCGAGACCAGGTTTTCCACATTCGCCAGAAAGCCATAGCCCCCCGAATTCGACAGCAGCAAAGTCGCGCTGGACGGGCCGGCAAAGTAATGCAGCAGCTGCGTGCCCGCTTCCAGCTCGATCAGGGTGGTCACCGGCTGGCCATCACCGCGCCCGCCGGGCAGCAGCGCCACCGGCACCGAATAGACGCGGCCATTGCTGCCAAACGCGATGAGCTGGTCCACCGTGCGGCATTCGAACGTGGCGTACAGCCCGTCGCCCGCCTTGAAGGCGAAGCTGGCCGCCTCGTGGCCATGGCCGTTGCGGGCGCGCACCCAGCCTTTTTGCGAGACCACCACCGTGACCGGCTCGTCCACCACCTTCACTTCCGCCACGGCCTTTTTCTCGGTCTGGATCAGCGTGCGGCGCGGGTCGGCGAAAGTCTTGGCATCGGCCTCGATCTCTTTGACCATGGTGCGGCGCAGGGAGCCGGGGTTGTTCAGGATGTCCTCGAGCTTGCCCTGGCTTTCGCGCAGCTCTTTCAACTCCTGTTCGATCTTGATGGCCTCGAGCCGCGCGAGCTGGCGCAGGCGGATTTCCAGAATGTCTTCGGCCTGGCGGTCGCTGAGGTTGAAACGTGCGATCAGCGCCGCCTTGGGCTCCTCGGCTGCACGGATGATGGCGATCACCTCGTCGATATTGAGCAGCACAATTTGCCGCCCTTCGAGGATGTGGATGCGCTCAAGCACCTTGGTCAGGCGGTACTGCGTGCGGCGCGTAATGGTGATCTGGCGGAAAGCAATCCACTCCTCCAGCATCAGGCGCAGCGATTTTTGCACCGGCTTGCCATCCAGCCCCACCATGGTGAGGTTGATGGGCGCGGAGGTCTCCAGGCTGGTGTGTGCCAAGAGCGCGGTGATCAGCTCCTGCTGCGGCGTCTTGCCCGTCTTGGGCTCGAACACCAGACGCACCGGTGCGTCTTTGCTCGACTCGTCGCGCACCGCATCGAGCACGGCCAGCATGCTGGCCTTCAGTTGCGTCTGGTCCTGGCTCAGCGCCTTTTTTCCTGCCTTGACCTTGGGGTTGGTGATTTCTTCAATCTCTTCGAGCACGCGCTGCGTGCTCACGCCAGGGGGCAGCTCGTTGACCACCAGTTGCCATTGGCCGCGCGCCAGTTCTTCGATCTTCCAGCGCGCGCGCACCTTGAGGCTGCCGCGGCCCGTGCGGTAGGCGTCGGCAATGTCGCCCGCGCTGCTGATGATTTGCCCGCCGCCGGGGTAGTCCGGCCCCGGCACGATGGCCAGCAGGTCGTCCTGGCTCAGCGCCGGCGTCTTGATGAGCGCAATGCAGGCGTCGGCAATTTCGCGCAGGTTGTGGCTGGGGATTTCGGTGGCCAGGCCCACGGCAATGCCACTGGCGCCGTTGAGCAGCGCAAAGGGCAGACGCGCGGGCAACTGGCGCGGCTCGGTGGTCGAGCCGTCGTAGTTGGGCATGAAATCGACCGTGCCCTCATCGACTTCATCGAGCAGCAGGCTGGTGATGCGCGACAGGCGCGCCTCGGTGTAGCGCATGGCGGCGGCGCCATCGCCATCGCGGCTGCCGAAGTTGCCCTGGCCGTCGATCAGCGGGTAGCGCTGGGCAAAGTCCTGCGCCATGCGCACCAGCGCGTCGTAAGCCGACTGGTCGCCATGCGGGTGAAAACGGCCCAGCACGTCGCCGACCACGCGGGCGCTCTTGACGGGCTTGGCCGCCGTGCTGCGCGTGGGGCCGCTGTAGCCCAGGCCCATGCGGTCCATCGAGTACAGAATGCGCCGCTGCACGGGTTTGAGGCCATCGCATACATCGGGCAGCGCGCGGCCCTTGACGACGGACAGGGCATATTCCAGGTAGGCGCGCTGGGCATAGCCCGCCAGGTCCAGGGAATCTCCCCCGTCGCCGGCGGTGGTGAAATCGAGAGTGGGTTGGTCGCTCATTCGTTGGGGTTCGGTTCGGTCACGTTCTGGGCCACGCGCGGGGCGGGCAGGTGGCCCCGGTTCAGGGCGCCGCCCGAGAGTTCCATGCGCACGCGGCCGGGCGCAGCACGCTGGGACAGCACGGGCGCGGGCGGCTTGAGCTGGGCATACAGGCCCAGCACCGTGCGCACATAGTTCTGGGTTTCCTTGAAAGCCGGAATCCGGTTGCCGGCCCTTTGCACCGCCCCTTCGCCCGCGTTGTAGGCGGCCAGGGCCAGGTCCATGCGGCCGGGAAACAGGTCGAGCAGGTGGCGCAGGTAGCGGGTGCCGGCGGGCACGTTCACGGCCGGGTCGGCCAGTTTTTGCGCTACCGTGCGTTGGTCATCTGCGTTCACGCCAAAGCGGCTGGCCGTGGCCGGCAGCACCTGCATGAGGCCCACGGCACCCTTGGGCGAAACGGCCTTGGCGTCAAAGCCGGATTCGGTGGCGATCACGGCCTGCAGCAGTTCGTAGTCCACGCCATGCTGGCTGGATGCCGCGCGCAGGTGGTGCTTGACGCGTTTGTAGTCGGGCGCGACATCAAAAAAAGCCAGCAGCCGGGAGCCCGCCGCCGGCAGGCCAAAAGGCATGGGCGGGGCGATGGCGGGCGCGTCGCGGGTCGAGTCAAAATCGCTGCCGCGAAAGAACAGCTGGTAGCGCGCATCCACCTGCTTGGCGGAAAAATGCGTGACGCCCCGCTCATCCACATGGGCCCACAGATCCGCGTGCGCCGTTTGCTGCAGAAAAAAGAGCAAAAAGCCCAATAGATACAAGCGCAAAGCGCTGTTTTCGCTTGGATTTTTCATGGCAGACACCCTGGGCAACGCCCGGTCAGATATCGATCTCCACCGCGTCGCCATGCAGCTCCATGAGCTCGCGCCGCGATGCGGCCTCGCCCTTGCCCATGAGCTTGGTGATGAGCCCTTCAGTGGCGGCAAAGTCCGTGCCGCCCAGTTGCACGGGCAAGAGGCGCCGGGTGTCGGGGTTGAGCGTGGTCTCCCACAGCTGCTCGGCGTTCATCTCACCCAGGCCCTTGAAGCGGCTGATCTGGCATTTCTCGCGCGCCACACCGTCTTTCGCGCATTTGTCGAGAATGGCGGTGAGCTCGCCTTCGTCGAGCGCATACATCTTGGCCGCGGGCTTCTTGCCGCGCGCAGGCACGTCCACGCGAAACAGCGGCGGGCGCGCCACATAAATATGGCCGGTCTCGATGAGCTTGGGAAAGTGGCGGAAGAACAGCGTGAGCAGCAGCACCTGGATGTGTGAGCCATCCACGTCCGCATCACTCAAGATGCACACCTTGCCATAACGCAGGCCCGACAGGTCGGGCGAGTCGTTGGGGCCATGCGGATCCACCCCCATGGCCACAGAAATATCGTGGATTTCGTTGTTGGCAAACAGCCGGTCGCGGTCCACCTCCCAGGTGTTGAGCACCTTGCCGCGCAGCGGCAGCACGGCCTGGTTCTCCTTGTCGCGGCCCATCTTGGCGCTGCCGCCGGCCGAATCGCCCTCGACGAGGAACACCTCGTTGTAGGCGATGTCGCGGCTTTCGCAATCGGTCAGCTTGCCGGGCAGCACGGCCACGCCCGAGCCCTTGCGCTTTTCGACCTTCTGGCCGGCCTTCTGGCGCGTCTGCGCGGCCTTGATAGCCAGTTCGGCCAGCTTTTTGCCATATTCGACATGCTGGTTCAGCCACAGCTCGAGCGCCGGGCGCACAAAGCCGCTCACCAGCCGCACCGCGTCGCGCGAGTTCAGGCGCTCCTTGATCTGGCCCTGGAACTGAGGGTCCAGCACCTTGGCCGAGAGCACATAGCTGGCGCGCGCAAACACGTCTTCGGGCATCAGCTTCACGCCCTTGGGCAACAGGCTGTGCAGCTCGATGAAGCTCTTGACGGCGTTGAACAGGCCATCGCGCAGGCCGCTTTCATGCGTACCGCCCGCGCTGGTGGGGATCAGGTTGACATAGCTTTCGCGCACGGGCTGGCCGTCTTCGGTGAAGGCCACGCACCACGAGGCGCCCTCGCCTTCGGCAAAGTTGTCGTTGCCCGCATCGGCAAAGCCCTCGCCCTCGAACAGCGGAATCACCGGCTCGCCGTTGAGCGTCTGCTGCAGGTAGTCGCGCAGGCCGCCCTTGTATTGCCAGGTCTGGGTGTCGCGCGTCTTTTCGTTGACCAGCGAGACCTGCACGCCGGGCATCAGCACCGCCTTGCTGCGCAGCAGGTGGGTGAGCTCGCCCAGCGGCAAGGTGCTCGACTCGAAGTATTTAGCGTCGGGCCACACACGCACCGTGGTGCCCTGCTTGCGCTCGCCGGCTTGCAGGGCGCGGGTCACCAGGGGTTCGACCACATCGCCGCCGGAAAACACCAGGCGCGCCACCTGGCCCTCGCGGTGGCTGCTGGCCTCCAGCCGCGTGGCCAGGGCATTGGTCACGCTCACGCCCACGCCATGCAGGCCGCCGGAGAAGCTGTAGGCGCCGCCCTTGCCCTTGTCGAACTTGCCGCCCGCATGCAGGCGGGTGAACACCAGCTCGATCACCGGGGCTTTTTCTTCGGGGTGCATGCCAAACGGAATACCGCGCCCATCGTCTTCGATGCCCACCGAACCGTCGGCGTGCAGCGTGACCTTGATCTTCTTGCCGTAGCCCGCCAGCGCTTCGTCGGCAGCGTTGTCGAGCACTTCCTGGATGATGTGCAAGGGGTTGTCGGTGCGGGTGTACATGCCCGGGCGTTGCTTGACGGGCTCCAGCCCCTTGAGCACACGGATCGAACCCTCGGAATATTCGCTGGCGGACACAGAAGACGGTTTGGCAGACATGGGGCGGATTGTAGTGCCGCAGCGCTGCATGAACTGGATAAATACCCAGGCACCGCGGGCTCGCTGCCGGTTCGGGTCATGCAGGCGTCAGGCTCAGCGGTGCAGGATTGGCTACATTCCTTGGATGTCTACGAATCCTCCCAAACTGTCCATGTTCCAGGTGCTGGCGTGCGGTGCCGCCATC
>Ga0116174_10001788_pt1 | contig 19219 bp, 19 predicted proteins | sample AD_UKC087_MetaG_FD_89801 | JGI IMG/M metagenome (GOLD analysis project Ga0116174, IMG submission 89801) | Active sludge microbial communities of municipal wastewater-treating anaerobic digesters from USA - AD_UKC087_MetaG | ecosystem: Engineered > Bioreactor > Anaerobic > Digestate | place: USA...
AGCTGCGCAAGGCGGGCCTGGTGATCTCGGCGCTGACGCAGCGCGAGCACCTGACCGAGATCATCGAGCTGCCGCAAAGCGTACACCCCTGGTACATCGGCGTGCAGTTTCACCCCGAGTTCAAGTCCACGCCCTGGAACGGCCACCCGCTGTTCAACGCCTTCATCAAGGCGGCCGTAGAACACCAGGCCGCCAAGGCCGCAGCGTAAGCAAGGAGCATCGCCATGAAACTCTGCGGCTTCGACGTCGGCCTGGAACACCGCTTCTTCCTGATCGCGGGTACCTGCTCCATTGAAAGTCTGCAGATGTCGCTGGACGTCGCAGGCCAGCTCAAGGAGACCTGCACGGCACTGGGCGTTCCCCTGATTTACAAGGGGTCGTTTGACAAGGCCAACCGCTCGTCTGGCACCAGCCAGCGCGGCGTGGGGATGGAAGCGGGCCTGAAAATCCTTGATGAAGTGCGCCGCCAACTGCAGCTGCCCATCCTGACCGATGTGCACGAGGCCTCCCAGGTGGCCGAGGTGGCCAGCGTGGTGGACGTACTGCAGACGCCGGCCTTCCTCTGCCGCCAGACCGACTTCATCCGTGCCGTGGCGCAGTCCGGCAAACCGGTGAACATCAAGAAGGGCCAGTTCCTGGCGCCCTGGGACATGAAGAACGTCATCGACAAGGCCCGCGCTGCCGCGAAAGAAGCCGGGCTGTCGGAAGACCGCTTCCTGGCCTGCGAGCGCGGCGTGAGCTTTGGCTACAACAACCTCGTGGCCGACATGACCAGCCTGGCCGAGATGCGCCATTCCGGCGCGCCCGTGGTGTTCGACGTGACCCACTCGGTGCAAAAACCCGGCGGCCTGGGTGCCGTGAGCGGCGGCGCACGCGACATGGTGCCCGTGCTGGCCCGTGCGGGCGTGGCCGTCGGCGTGGCGGGCCTGTTCATGGAAACCCACCCCCGGCCCGCCGAGGCCTGGTCGGACGGGCCGAACGCCGTGCCGCTCAAGCACATGCGGGCCTTGCTCGAAACGCTGGTGGCACTCGATGACGTCACCAAGCAAAGTGGGTTTCTGGAAAACAGCTTCAGCGCCTGATTCGCAGTATATTTTTGATAGCTGCAAGTGCTTATTGAATAAGCACTACAAGCCAAAATGGCTTGAAAAATTTAAAACTTCCCATCAAAGGAAAACCATGAGTGCCATTGTTGACATCGTAGGCCGTGAAGTGCTGGACAGCCGCGGCAACCCCACCGTCGAATGCGACGTGCTGCTCGAATCGGGCGTGATGGGCCGCGCGGCCGTGCCCTCGGGCGCATCCACCGGCTCGCGCGAAGCCATCGAGCTGCGCGACGGCGACAAGAGCCGCTACCTGGGCAAGGGCGTGCTCAAGGCCGTGGAACACATCAACACCGAAATCTCCGAAGCCGTGCTGGGCCTTGATGCGTCGGAGCAGGGTTTTCTGGACAAGACCCTGATCGACCTCGATGGCACCGAGAACAAGAGCCGCCTGGGCGCCAACGCCATGCTGGCCGTGTCCATGGCCGTGGCCCGCGCCGCCGCCGAAGAGTCGGGCCTGCCCCTGTACCGCTACCTGGGCGGCATGGGCAGCGTGCAATTGCCCGTGCCCATGATGAACGTGATCAACGGTGGCGCGCATGCCAACAACAGCCTGGATCTGCAGGAGTTCATGATCATCCCTGTGGGCGCGCCGAGCTTCCGCGAAGCCGTGCGCTGGGGTGCCGAGGTGTTCCACGCCCTGAAAAAAATCATCCACGACAAGGGCATGAGCACTGCCGTGGGCGACGAAGGCGGCTTTGCCCCCAGCGTCGAGAACCATGAAGCAGCGATCCAGCTGATCCTGCAGGCCATCGAGGCCGCCGGCTATACCGCGGGCGAACAGATCGCCCTGGGCCTCGACTGCGCGGCCAGCGAGTTCTACAAGGACGGCCACTATGTGCTCGAAGGCGAAGGCGGCCTCAAACTCACCGCCCAGCAATGGACCGACATGCTCGCGGCCTGGGTGGACAAATACCCCATCATCAGCATCGAAGACGGCATGCATGAAGGCGACTGGGACGGCTGGAAGATCCTCACAGAGCGCCTGGGCAAGAACGTGCAGCTGGTGGGCGACGACCTGTTTGTCACCAACACCAAGATCCTGAAGGAAGGCATCGACAAGGGCATCGCCAATTCGATTCTCATCAAGATCAACCAGATCGGCACGCTGACCGAAACCTTCGCCGCCATCGAAATGGCCAAGCGCGCCGGCTACACCGCCGTGATCTCGCACCGCTCGGGCGAAACCGAAGACAGCACCATCGCCGACATCGCCGTGGGCACCAACGCCGGCCAGATCAAGACCGGCTCGCTGAGCCGCTCGGACCGCATCGCCAAATACAACCAGCTGCTGCGCATCGAGGAAGACCTGGGTGAAATCGCCCACTACCCTGGCCGCGCCGCGTTCTACAACCTGCGCTGAGCCATGGCCACCGCAGGGTTCCGCTGCGTTCGCACCACTGCCCCCCGATGCCGTGGGGCGGCTGGGTTGCGGCTGGGTAGCGCAGATGGCGCGCTTTCGACCGGGCATCCCATTTAAGCCATGGGATCCCGTCTCGTACCCGTGGTCCTGCTGGCCTTGCTGGCAGCCCTGCACGCCCAGCTCTGGCTGGGCCGGGGGAGCATTCCCCGCGTTCAAGAGATGCAGCGCCAGCTGGCCGCCCAAACGGCGGCCAACGACCAGGCCCGCCAGGCCAATGAGCGCCTGAACTCCGAGGTGCACGACCTCAAGGAGGGGCTGGACATGGTCGAAGAGAAAGCACGCAGCGAGCTGGGCATGGTCAAGCCCAACGAGGTCTACGTGCAGTACACCCCCCGCTGAGCCGCCGGGCATCGCCAGTGCCTGCACCGCAGACCATTGCCCTGCTGGGCGCCCCCGGCACCGGTGCCGCCGAACTGGCCGATGCCATCAACCACCGACGAGAAGACTCCGCGCTGACGGCACAGGCCATTGCCGTGGCAGACACCCCACAGCTGCCCGCCGAGATACGCCGCACCCTGAACAGCGCCGCCATCACCTTGCTGATGGGCCTGGACACGCCCTGCGCCGCCCCCGAACAAGCCCGGCGCGAGGCTTTCGACACACACCTTCGCGCCCTGCTGGCGGATGCCTGTGTCCGTTACCACGTGGTGTACGGCCCAGGCCCCAGACGGATCGAAAACGCCTTTAAAGCCATTAAATCAATAGCAAAAAACGGACTGCCGACAAGCGTATCCGACCTGTTGGAGCAAAAACCCATGCGCCTGCGCGCCTGGGATTGCGAAAAATGCAGCGACCCCGAATGCGAACATCGCCTGTTCAGCGCCCTCACCGACCGGGCTGCGGCAAGCAGCGCCGGTTGAGTTACTGGATTCCAGGGGGCACAGGAGGCTGGCTGACAGCGGGAGAGACAAAAATCTGCGCCGCATCCACGGCATCAAAGTGGTATTGCTGGCCACAGAATTCGCAGCCCACCTCGATGTCATCGCGCTCGGTCAGAATGCTCTCGATCTCGTCACGGCCCAGGCTGCGCAGCATGTTGCGCACGCGCTCGTGGCTGCAGCTGCAGGCAAAGCGCGGGCCGCTGGCACCCTGCTGCGGCTCGAAACGCACCAGCTTTTCTTCCCAGAAGAGGCGGCGCAGGATGGTGTCCACATCCAGGGTCAGCAGTTCCTCGCGGGTCAGGCTCGCTGCCAGATGGGCGATGCGGTTGTAGTCCTCGTTGTGGCCGATCTGGTCTTCGTTTTCGCGGTGCGTCAGGCCTGCAGCGAGGTTTCCCTCGCCCTTGAGGGGCATGCGCTGGATCAGCAGGCCGGCCGCGACGGTGTCATTGGCGGCCAGCACCAGCACCGTGTCGAGCTGCTCGGACTGCAGCATGTAGTGCTGCAGCACATCCGATAGCCGCTCGAGCTTTTCATGCTGGTCGCCATGCAGCGGCACCACCCCCTGGTAAGGCTGCTGGCCGGGATGGCGGTCTTTGGGGTCGAGCGTGATGGCGCAGCGCCCGCCGCCCGCCACATTGAGCATCTGGCTCAGGCGCGCATCGTCGGCCACGGGGCCATTGACCGTGGCGGTGGCGCGCAGGCTCAGGTCGGACTGCACCTCGGCCACCGCCAGCTTGACCGGGCCGTCGCCAAACACCTGCAGCACCAGAGCACCGTTGAACTTGATGTTGGACTGCATCAGCACGCCGGCCGCGGCCATTTCGCCCAGCAGCTCGCGCACCGGTGCGGGATAGGGGCCGGTAGCCGTGTTGCTGGCGCGGCGGTGCAGGATGTCGGTCCATGCCTCGGTCAGGCGCACGAGCATGCCGCGCACGGGCATGCCATCGAAAAGAAATTTGTGGAGTTCAGACACGCAGGGATTCCAGGAGAAAAAAAGAGCAGCAGCGGCGTTCAGCCGATTTTGCGCAGCCCGCTTTGAAAGCGGCGCGCGTTGTCCATGTAGTGCCGGGCGCTCTGGCGCAGGCCTTCGATCTGCTCGGGGCTGAGTTCGCGCACTGCCTTGGCGGGGCTGCCGATGATCATGGAGCCGTCGGGAAATTCCTTGCCCTCGGTCACCAGTGCACCCGCGCCCACCAGGCAGTTCTTGCCGATTTTGGCGCCGTTGAGCACGATGGCGCCAATGCCGATCAGCGTTTCGTCGCCGATGGTGCAGCCATGCAACATGACCTGGTGGCCCACGGTCACGCGCTCCCCCACGACCAGGGGCTTGCCAGAATCGGCATGCAGCACACTGGCGTCCTGGATGTTGGAACCGGCACCGATGGTGATGGCCTCCGTGTCGCCGCGCACCACGGTGCCGAACCACACGCTGGCGTCTTCGCCCAGCACCACGTTGCCGATCACCTGCGCGCTGTCCGCTACCCAGGCCGAGGCGGCCAAACGGGGGGCCACACCATCGAGTTCGTAAATCGCCATGCGCCACACTCCGAAAAAAATGGAACTGCCTATTGGTTACAAAGCAGGCGCTCGGGCCCTGCGCCCCGCTCCAGGCAGGGCCTAGAATTGTAAGGATGGAGCTTCGCCAACGTGCACTGCAGGTCTTGTGCCTCGCCGACCCAGAACAAAAAGCGGCTGCAGCGCTTGATCTTCATGCGCAGGCAACTACGCTTTCGATAGCAGATCAAGCCCCCACAGCCCCGGCGGATGCCAGCGCCCTGCCCGGCCATCCCGAGCGCCCCACCCTGCTGCGCCACACTGCGGTCGCACGCCGCTCCCCGGCCACGGCCGAAGGCCGCGCCATTCTGATCCATGCCATCGCGCACATCGAATTCAACGCCATCAACCTGGCCCTTGATGCGGTCTGGCGCTTTGACGGCATGCCACAGGCCTATTACCTTGACTGGTTGCGCGTGGCAGCCGAAGAGGCCCAGCACTTTCGGCTGCTGCGCGACCACCTGCGCCGCCAGGGGCATGACTACGGCGATTTCCCGGCCCACCAGGGCCTGTGGACCATGTGCGAGAAGACGCAGCACGACATCGTGGCGCGCATGGCCCTGGTGCCGCGCACCCTGGAGGCGCGCGGGCTGGATGCCACGCCGCAGATACAGCGCAAGCTGCGCCAGGTGAGCGCGCCCGATGCGCTGGCGGCCGCGGACATCCTGGACACCATCCTGCACGACGAGGTGGGCCACGTGGCCATCGGCAACCACTGGTACCGCTGGCTGTGTGCGCGCCAGGGACTGGACCCCGAAACCCACTACGACCAGCTGGTGCGCCAGTACGAGGCGCCGCGGCTCAAGCCCCCATTCAATGAAGCGGCCCGCCGCAGCGCAGGCTTTACCGAAGCCGAGTTGCTGTGGCTGCAGCAGGGCTGATATAGACGCAGGCACGGTCGATCTTTTCTACAATGATTCAATGCCGTGCAGGACTTCCTTTGCGCTACCAAACCAGAACGACCTGAACCCATGTCCACCTACCCTGCCAGCGCAGCCGCTTCACCCGCGCCACCCCAGAACCAGTCGTCCGTCGCCATGATCGCCCGGCAGGCGATCGTGAACGCCAAAAACCTGGTGGTGGGCTATGAGCTGTTCAATCGGTCACGCAGCGGCGCAGGGCATACGGCGGCCTCCGATGTGATTTTGGTATTCAGCGCGCTGTCCCATGCGGGGACCGAGGAGTTGGTGGGCAAGAAGCTCATTTTTGTCAATTGCACCCACGAAAGCCTGGCGGGCGGCCACCTCGAACTGCTCGACCCCGAGAAGGTTGTGCTGGAAATCCCTCCCCTGGGACACACCGCCAGCGCCGAAGTGGCGGCCCGCCTGCCCATTCTGGCGGGACTGCGCGCGCGCGGCTTTCACCTGGCGTTCAGCCACACGGTGCTCGAATCGGCCTATGCCCCCTGGTTGCCCCTGGCCGACTACATCAAGCTGGATCTTTCGGCACTCGCCCCAGACCAACTGGCCGTGCTGATCAGCTACGCAGGCCGCCACTCGAAGGCACAGCTGATCGCCGAGAAGGTCGAAACCGCGCAGCAATACGACATCGTTTCCAGCCAGGGCGTCGATCTTTTCCAAGGTTACTGGTTTGCCCGCCCCGCACTGATCGAGGCCAAGCTGCTCTCGGCATCGCAAGCCAGCATCGTCCACCTCATCAATCTGGTGCGCAAGCAGGCCAGCACGGACGCCATCGAGGAAGTGCTCAAGAAAGACGCAGGTCTGGCCTTCAATTTGATGCGGCTCATCAACTCGTCGGGCTTTGGCATGAGCCGCGAGATCACCTCCTTTCGCCAGGCCGTGATGCTCATGGGTCTGAAAAAACTGTTCCGCTGGGCCGCCCTGCTGTTGACCGCCTCGGGCTCCAACGGAGCGCCGTCGCCGGTGGGTCACACCGCCGTGGTGCGGGGCAGACTGATGGAACTGCTGGCCCTGGAAACCCTGCCCCCTGAACAGGCAGACCTGGCCTTCGTGGCGGGCATCTTTTCACTGCTCGATGTCATGCTGAACATGCCCATGGCATCCGCACTCGGCCTGCTGAGCCTGCCCGAAGAAATCTCGAACGCCCTGTTGCGACGCGAAGGCTTCCTGGGTGACCTGCTCACGCTCGCGGAGGCCTGCGAGTCCAGCGACGATTCCGTGTTTGACCGCAAGGCAGGCGTTCTGCACCTGTCCAGCCAGCAAATCAACCTGGCCCATTTGCAGGCCCTGGCCTGGGCGGACCACCTGTCGGACTGAGCTGCTGGAAAGTGGCGCTGGTCTAGAATGCGCGGAAGCATTTTCCGTAACACCTTCTTACAAGCGCCCCATGTCGATCACTGACGAACGAGACATTCCGGAAACCGCCCTGGTAGCCCCTGAGGGCACGGAGGCCGACAATCCGCCCCTCATTGCGCGCCAGGCCATCGTGGATGCCAACCGCGCGGTCTTTGGCTACGAACTGTTCGATCGATCCACGGCCTCGAACGCCTACACGGCCGCCAGCGATGCGGCACTGCTATTCAATGCCCTCTCGCATGCCGGGACCGAAGCCCTGGTGGGCAAAAAGCGGGTGTTCATCAACTGCACGCATGGGAGTCTGGCGGGCCGTCACCTGGAACTCATCCACCCCGACAAGGTGGTGCTGGAAATACCTGCGCTGGAGGCCAGCGCCACGGCCGAGGACATTGAATCCCGGGTTGCGGCATTGCAGGAAGTGCGCGCACGTGGCTTCCTGCTGGCATTCGACCAGAATGTTCTCAAGCGCATCTATGCATCATGGTTGCCGCTGGCCGGCTTCATCAAGCTCGACATGCAGGCTTTCAAGCCAGAACTGGCGGGCCCGCTGGTCAAATTCGCCGGAACCCACAGCCAGGCCACGCTGATTGCGGAAAAGGTGGAATCGCCCGAGCAGTACCAGTTGATGATGGACCTGGGGGTCAAGCTGTTCCAAGGCTACTGGTTCGCCATGCCCTCGCTGGTGAAAACCACCACCATCCGCCCTTCCCAGGCCACCATCATCCAGCTGATCAACCTGGTGCGCAAACAGGCCAGCACCACAGAAATTGAAGACCTGCTCAAGAAAGACCCCACGCTGTCTTTCAACCTGCTGCGCTTCATCAATTCATCGGGGTTTGGCCTGTCGTGCGAAATCACCTCGTTCCGCCATGCCGTCATGATCCTGGGCCTGAAAAAGCTATTCCGCTGGGCTGCCTTGCTCATGACCACGTCACGGGCCGGCGGAGCGCCACCGGCGGTGGGGGCCATGGCGGTGGTACGTGGTCGCCTGATGGAACTGCTGGCCGCAGAGCTGCTCACCCCAGAAGAATGCGACAACGCTTTTGTGGTGGGCGTTTTCTCGCTGCTCGATGTGATGCTGGGCGTACCGCTGGAAAAAGCCCTGGAATCGGTGGCCCTGCCCGTGTCCGTGACCGACGCGCTGCGGTATGGCACTGGCGTATTTGCCCCCTTCCTTGAACTCACGCGGGCCTGCGAAAGTGGCGACGAAGTAGCCTTTGCCCATGCCGCAGAAGCCCTGCAACTGACCAACCGCCAGATCAACTGGGCACACTTGCAGGCCCTGACATGGGCTGAAACCCTTGGTGAGGATTGAGCCAGCCACCACAGGCGCTGGCAGCCCTACAGACCGACAGCCATGGCAAGCGCCGCCTGAAGCAGCCGCCCCCGCGAAGCCGGTGGGGGCTTGCGCCCACCGGGAACGGACACGGGTCGCCTGCCCCAGGGTCAATTCGCCTTGATGCCGGCGCTGCGGATGATGCGGGCGTTGTTTTCGGACTCGAGCGCAATCTGGCGCGCGAACTCGGCCGCCGTTCCACCCGTGGGTACGTTGTCGGTGGCATCGAGCTTGTTACGAATCTCGGGCAACGCCAGCGCCTTGTTCAACTCGGCGTTGAGACGGGCCAGCACCGCGGCGGGGGTCTGGGCTGGCGCATAGATGCCAAACAGCGACGACATGTTGGCGGCAGGCAACCCCAGCTCGGCGAGCGTGGGCACGTCGGGCAGGCTGTCCAGCCGCGCCGGCGCCCCCACTGCCAGGGCCTTGAGCTTGCCCGCCTTCACATGCTGCAGCACCGCCGGGCCGGCGTTGGTGGATAGCACTTCGAACTGCCCGCCCAGCGCATCGTTCATCTGCTGTCCACCGCCCTTGTAAGGCACATGGGTGATCTGCACCTGGGCACCGGCCATGATCTGCTCGAGCATGATGTGACCCAGCGATGCGGGGCCCGAGGTGGTCCAGCGAATTTCGCCCGGCCGGGCGCGCGCGGCGGCCAGCAGATCGCGGAAGTCGCGTGCCTTGCTGGCAGGGGTGGCCAGCAACAGCACGGGCGAATACATGACGCTGACCACGGGCGCAATGTCTTTTTGCGGATCAAAGGGCGACTTGCCCAGGTGGGGATTGAGCGCCAGCGGACTGATGGCGGCAAAGCCCAAGGTGTAGCCGTCGGGCGCCGCCTTGGCAACGGCATCCACGCCGATGCTGCCGCTGGCACCGGCCTTGTTTTCAATCACCACCGGGGTGCCCAGTTGCACAGCCAGCTTGTCGGCCAGGGCACGCGCCACCGTATCGCTCACCCCACCCGCAGGGTAGGCCACCACGATGCGGATGGGTTTGGCCGGCCAGGCGGCCGGTTGCGCTTGGGCCTGGCCCAGTGGCGCCAGGGCGCTCAGGCACAGGGAGGCCAGCAGGCGGCGACGGCTTTTGAAGGACATTGCGGGGCTTTCGGGAGTCATAAAGCCGCCGATTTTCGCGCAGATCAAGGCGCTGCGCGCCCACCCCCTTCAGCCTCGTGGATGGTGGCGCGCATGCAGCGCCTTCAGGCGTTCGCGCGCCACATGGGTGTAGATGGTGGTGGTGGAAATATCGACATGGCCCAGCAGCAGCTGTACCACGCGCAGATCGGCCCCATGGTTGAGCAGATGGGTAGCAAAGGCGTGGCGCAGCGTGTGCGGAGACAGGGGCACCGTGATGCCCGCCACCGCGGCCCATTTCTTGACGATCATCCAGAACATCACGCGCGTCATGCCGGCGCCACGCTGGGTCACAAACAGGTCCTCGGTCTGCTGGCCACCCAGGATCACGCCGCGCGAGGCCTGCAGGTAGCGGTCGATCCACAACCTTGCCTCCTCGCCAAACGGCACCAGACGCTCCTTGCTGCCCTTGCCCATCACCCGCAGCACGCCTTCATTGAGGCCCAGCTGAAACGTCTTGAGCGTGACAAGCTCGGTCACCCGCAGGCCGCTGGCATACATCAGCTCAAGCATCGTGCGGTCGCGCAGGCCCAGCGGTGTGTCCACGTCGGGGGCATTGAGCAGGGACTCCACCTGCGCCTGCGACAGGGTTTTGGGCACGCGCATCGGCTGGCGCGCAGCCTCCAGCCGCAGCGTGGGATCGGCACTGATGCGCCGCTCCCGCAGGGCCCAGTGAAAGTAGCGCCGCAGCACCGTCAAGCGCCGGTTGGCCGACGTGGCCCGTGTCTGGGCATGGCGCTCGGCAAAATAGGCCTGCAGGTGGTGCTCGGCCGTGTCATCGAGCGCCAGCGCCGGCTGCTGGCCGGCGAGCCAGGTGGAATACAGCGTGAGGTCGCGCCGGTAGGCCGCCAGCGTGTTGCGCGCCAGGCCGTCCTCCAGCCACAGGGCATCCACAAAGGTATCGATGGCGGTCAGGCTGGTAGCAAGCATGTAAAAACCATAGCACGTAAAAAAGCCGCCCGGGGTACGGGCGGCTGGCGCGGCAGGGCGCGGGATCAATCCAGCTTCAGTTTCTGCCTGGCCACCACATCCTTGTAGACCGCATACTCGGCCTGGATCTGCGCGGCGAACTGCTCGGGGCTGTTGCCCACGATGAGCGCGCCCGTCTCTTCCACGCGCTTTTTCACGGCCGGATCTTCCAGCGCCTTGCGCACGGCGGCATTGAGCTTGTCGACGATGTCCTTGGGCAGGCCCTTGGGGCCGACGATGCCGTAGTAGGCCATGCGGTTCACCGGCTCCAGGCCCAGCTCCTTGAAGGTGGGCACATTGGGCAGCGAGGCCACGCGCTGGGGCGCAGCCACCACGATGGGCACCAAGCGGTGCTCCTTTATGAAAGGCAGCGCCGAAGGCAGGTTGTCAAAAATGATGGGCACCTGGCCGGCCACGGTGTCATTGAGCGCGGGGCCTGCACCCCGGTAAGGAATATGGGTCACGAAAGTGCCCGAAAGGTTCTTGTATAGCTCCATCTGCAGGTGGCCGATACCGCCGGTGCCTGAAGATGCATACGAGTATTTTCCAGGGGCCTTTTTGACTTCGGCTACGAACGACTTGTAGTCCATGGCCGGAAAGCTGGGATGCACCGCAATGATGTTGGGCGTGGCCGCGATATTGATGATGGGCGTGAAATCGGTCAGCGGGTTGTAGGGCGTCTTCGGGTTGATGGCCGGATTGGCTGCCGTGGTGGACACGGTGGCCACGCCAAGCGTGTAGCCATCGGGCGCCGACTTGGCCGTTTCGTTGGCGCCCACGATGCCGCCGCCGCCCGACTTGTTTTCCACGATCACGCTTTGGCCCAGCGCGCGGCCCAGCGGATCGGCAATGACGCGGGCGATGATGTCGGTGGTGCCGCCAGGCGCAAACGGCACCTGCAACTTGATGATCTTGTGGGGGTAAGCCTGGGCTGCGGCAGTGCCAGCAGCCAGAGCAAGGGTGAGGACAAGCCATTGACGACGGTGCATTCCACTCTCCTTTGGGGGGCAATCAACCATCGCATGGTACGCGCTATGCGCCGCCCGCTGGCCTATGGATTCCACATAAGTGCAAACCCGCAGAGTGCGGCGCCATCAGGTATTCTCAGCGCGTGAATTACGCCCAGCTCCTCCTTCCCGACTTCACCCTCATTCTCTTTGGCTACCTGGTCTGCCGCTACACCCCCCTGAACCGCTCGGTCTGGCAACCGGTGGAGAGCCTGGTGTACTACCTGCTGTTTCCCGTGCTGCTGTTCCAGTCCATCGTGAAAAGCCCGGTGGACATCGGCGCCGCCTCCGGTCTGATTGGCGCGGGCGTGCTGTCGGGCCTGGCGGGCATCGCACTGGCCTACAGCCTGCCGCACTGGCCCTGGCTGGGCCAGCGGATCGACGCCCGCGATCATGCGGCCAGCGCGCAGGTGGCGTTTCGCTTCAACTCCTTCATCGGCCTGGCACTGGCCGAGCGGCTGGCTGGTGCGCAAGGTCTGCTGCTGATTGCCGTGCTGATCGGTGTCTGTGTGCCCCTTTTCAACGTGGCAGCGATATGGCCCATGGCGCGCCACGGCCAGCACGGCTTTGCGCGCGAGTTGCTGCGCAACCCCCTCATCATTGCCACCGCGTCGGGGCTGGTGGCCAACCTGCTGGGCTTTCGCATCCCCGTCTGGATAGAGCCTGCCGTCAGCCGCATCAGCGCAGCCTCGCTGGCGTTGGGCCTGATGGCGGCGGGCGCGGGCATGCAGTTCGGCCTGCTCACGCGCAGCAAGACGCTGAGCATCGCCGTGCTGTCCATTCGCCACCTGGCACAGCCGCTGATGGCCTTTGCCATGGCCCGCCTGTTCACGCTCAACCCGGTGCAGACCACCGTGCTGCTGGCGTTTTCGGCCCTGCCCACGGCCTCCACCTGCTATGTGCTGGCGGCGCGCATGGGCTACAACGGGCCGTATGTGGCCGGGCTGGTGACGCTGTCGACACTGCTGGGTGTGGTGAGCCTGCCTTTTGCTCTGGGATTCTTGCGCTGACGCCCTCTGGCAGCCAGATCTTTTGCTATTTATTAAATAGCATCAAGCGCTTTCAAATAAAGGGCTCAAGCCCATCTTGACTCAAACCCCAGGCGACATGCTCGCGCACCAGCGCACTGGCGTCCTCCGCGCGTGACTGCAGCGCCACGCGCACCCCGGCATCCCCCGTCTGCCGCAGCGCATTGCCCAGCGCCACCGCCACATTGCGCAGCCAGCGCTCATGCCCGATGCGGCGAATGGGACCGCCCTCGGTCAGGCGCAAAAAGGTGGCCTCATCCCAGGCAAACAGGTGCACCAGCTGCTGACCCGCCAGGCCGGCGCGGGCATCGAAGTCGGGCAGGCAGCTCACCTGCGCAAACTTGTTCCAGGGGCAGATCAGCTGGCAATCGTCACAGCCATAGATACGGTTGCCCATCAGCGGGCGCAACTCCAGCGGTATCGACCCCGCGTGCTCGATGGTCAGGTACGAGATGCAGCGCCGCGCATCCAGCCGGTGCGGCGCAATGATGGCCTGCGTGGGGCACACATCGATGCAGGCGCTGCAGCTGCCGCAGTGCGCAGTCACGGGCGCGCTGGGCGGCAACGCCAGGTCCACGTAGATCTCACCCAGAAAAAACATCGAGCCAGCCTCACGGTTGAGCACCAGCGTGTGCTTGCCGCGCCAGCCCTGGCCGCTGCGCGCCGCCAGTTCGGCCTCGAGCACCGGCGCCGAATCGGTGAACACGCGGTGGCCAAAAGGCCCCACAGCCTCACCAATGCGGTCGCTGAGCTTTTGCAGGCGCGCGCGCAGCACCTTGTGGTAATCGCGCCCCCGGGCATAGACCGACACAATGCCCTCCTGCGGGCGCGAAAGGCGCGCAAACTCAACGATCTGCCAGCCTTCGCCGGCCTGCAGGGGCCCCGGTGTGGGAGTATCACGCGGCAGGTAGTCCATGCGCGCGGTGATCACACTCACGGTACCCGGCACCAGCTCGGCCGGACGGGCACGCTTGAGTCCGTGTGCGGCCATGTAGTGCATGTCGCCATGGAACCCTTGCGCCAGCCATTGCATCAACCCCGGCTCGGAGGCGGACAAATCCACCCCCGCCACGCCAATTTGGGAAAATCCCAGCTCACGGGCCCACTCCCGCACTTGAGGAACGAGTTGACTGTTGCACCACATATCGGCCGGATTGTAGAAACCTCCGCCGCACAAGCCCCTGCCGACGGCGCCCGCGTGCTGATCTGGCACAGCGAGGAGGACACGGCGGCATGGGCCCGCGCGCTGGCCGCACAGCCCCTGCTGGCCCATGCCTTCCTCACGCTGCATGGCGATCTGGGCGCCGGCAAGACCACGCTGGTGCGCCACCTGCTGCGCGCGCTGGGCGTGCAGGGTCGCATCAAGAGCCCCACCTATGCCGTGGTCGAGCCGCACGAGGCACCGGGCATGGCCATCTGGCACTTTGATTTCTACCGCTTTGACGACCCGCGCGAATGGGAAGACGCGGGTTTCAGGGACATTTTTGCCAGCCCGGGCCTCAAGCTGGCAGAATGGCCAGAGAAGGCGGCAGCGGTTACCCCGCCTGCCGACCTTGCTATATACATTGAAGCAATTGACGAAACCGAAAGGAAAGTCACGCTGCATGCCCACACCCCCCTGGGCCGCAGCCTGCTGCAAGGAATGACCGCATGACACCCACCCCCGGCCTGCCACGGCCCGCAATGCCGTCCGTCCCATCGCGCCGCACCGTGCTGCAGGCCGGCAGCCTGGTGCTGCTGCTGGGGGCGCAGCAGATTGCGCGGGGCGCCACGATTGTGGCGGTGCGCGTGTGGCCAGCGCCCGAGTATTCGCGCGTGACCATCGAATCCGATGGGCCACTGAGCACCAAGCAGCTGTTCGTCACCACCCCGCCGCGCCTGGCGGTGGACATTGAAGGCATCGACCTGAGCCCGCAGTTGCGCGAACTGGTGGCCAAGGTGAACGCCGACGATCCCAACATTGCGGGCATCCGCGTGGGCCAGAACACACCGGGTGTGGTGCGCCTGGTCATCGATCTCAAACAAGCGGCCAAACCCCAGGTCTTCACGCTGGCACCCGTGGCCGCCTACGGCCACCGGCTGGTGCTGGACCTGTACCCCGCGCAGCCCGTGGACCCGCTGGAAGCCCTGATTGCCGAACGGCTGCGCGCTGCGCCCACTGGGCCCGCGGCGGCCCTTGCGCCAGCCAGTCCCCTGGCAATCGCGCCGCAACCCGGCACCGCCATGCACCCCCCTGCGGCCGAAAAAGACCCGCTGGGCGAGCTGATGACCCAGCGCGCCACGCGCGCGCTGCCATCCGGGGCGCCCCCGGCCCCGCCCGCCGCAACGCCGGTGGCCACCGCTGCCGCCCCTGCACAGCCCGCCACGGCCCCGGCACGCAGCACGCCCAGCATCCAGGCCAGCACCACTCAGACCGACCGCATCATCATCGTGGCGCTCGACCCCGGCCATGGCGGCGAAGACCCTGGTGCCATCGGCCCTGGCGGCACCCGCGAAAAAGACGTGGTGCTGCGCGTGGCCCACCTGCTGCGCGACCGCATCAACGCCACCACCGTGGGCGGCAACCCCATGCGCGCCTACCTCACGCGCGACGGCGACTTCTTCGTGCCGCTGGGCACCCGTGTCGAAAAGGCGCGGCGCGTGCAGGCCGACCTGTTCGTCAGCATCCATGCCGATGCCTTCACCACGCCCGCAGCACGCGGCGCCAGCGTGTTTGCGCTGAGCCAGAGCGGCGCCTCCAGCACCGCAGCGCGCTGGCTGGCCAACAAGGAGAACCAGGCCGATCTGGTGGGGGGCCTGAACGTGCAATCGAAAGACCAGCATGTGCAGCGCGCCCTGCTCGACATGAGCACCACCGCCCAGATCAACGACAGCCTCAAGCTCGGCACCGTGCTGCTCGGCGAGATCGGCAACGTGGGCAAGCTGCACAAACCCCGGGTAGAGCAAGCCGGTTTTGCCGTGCTCAAGGCCCCCGACATTCCCAGCGTGCTGGTCGAAACCGCCTTCATCAGCAACCCCGAGGAAGAAGAGCGCCTGCGCAGCAACGCCTACCAGGTGCAACTGGCGGATGCGCTGATGCGCGGCATCACGCGCTATTTCGCCAAGAACCCGCCGCTGGCGCGCAGCCGGTCGGTGTAGGGTGGTTCCATTCATCCGGCTGCACAGGAGACACCCCATGGCACTCACCCACACCCCCTCCGGTCAGGTCGTCAGTGTCCTTGCGCTCGGCGACCGCCTGGCACAGGCCAGCTCCAGCGCCATCCTCAAGTCGGGCCAGCTGGAAGTCATGCGCGTGGTGCTGCTTGCCGGCAAGAGCATGCGCGAGCACCACACCCCTGGTGAGGCGACCGTGCAATGCATTGAAGGCACCGTGGAATTCAAGGCCGGTGGCACCACGCAGCTGCTGCGCCCGGGCGACCTGGTGCACCTGCAACCACGGGCACAGCACGCCCTGACAGCCGTGGAAGACGCCTCGCTGCTGGTCACCATCTGCCTGGCTCCGGGCTGAAGGGCCAGCGCGCCGCAAGAGGCCCTGGGCCGGCCATATCCCGCTCGCTCCTCTGTCCTACACCGTCTGGCCGGCGCTTCCTACAGCGCAGCATGCGATCGCGCGCGATAGTGAACTGGTGCCCTGCGGCGGCCCTGACTGCAATGCCAGCCCCGCTGGTGCCACACACCATAAAAACTCAAGGATCCCTGCCATGAACATCCGTCTTCCCGTGATCGCCTCTGTCGTTTGCGCTGCCACCCTCGCCCTGGGTGGCTGCGCCTCCAACCCTTCCAATACCCAGATCGGCACCGGCGTAGGCGCCGTGGTCGGTGGGGTTGCCGGCAACGCCGTTTTCGGTGGCACGCTGGGCACCGTAGGCGGTGCCGCCGCCGGTGCCCTGTTAGGCAATGAGCTGGGCAAGGACCGCGATCAGTCCAACCGCCGCCGCTGACCCGGTTCCATGCAAAAAAGTGCCTGGCGCGGGAACCCTCCGCGCCAGGCACTTTTTTTGGGACATTCAGGCCGCGTTGGCCTTGCGGCCGGCGCGCCAGGCGCCAAAGATCGCGATCAGCCCGGGAATGAAGATCAAGGCCCAGATGATCTTGTCCAGGTTTTGCTTCACCCAGGCAAAGTTGCCAAAGAAATAGCCCGCTGAGCAGATCCCCAGCACCCACAGCAAGGCCCCGCCCACATTGAAGGCGGTGAACTTGCCGCGGCCCATCTGGGCCACGCCGGCCACGAACGGGGCAAAGGTGCGAATGAACGGCATGAAGCGCGCGATCACGATGGTGATGCCACCATAGCGTTCGTAAAAATCATGCGCCTGGTTGAAGGCCCGCCGGTTGAACCAGCGCGAGTCTTCCCACTGGAACACCTTGGGGCCGAAATACCGGCCTATCGTGTAGTTGCACTGGTCGCCCAGGATCGCCGCTGCGATCAGCACGGCGCAGGCGAACGCAAAGTTCATCATCCCCGCACCGCACAGCGCGCCCACGATGAACAGCAGCGAGTCGCCCGGCAAAAAGGGCATGACCACCAGCCCGGTTTCCACGAACACGATCAGGAACAACAGCGCATACACCCAAGCCCCATAGCTGGCGACAAAGGCTTCAAGGTATTTGTCGACATGCAAAATGAAGTCGATCAGAAAGCTCACTAATTCCATGGAGGGTCCGGCAAAACAAAGGCAGCGCGCATTATCCCCAGCAGCCGGCACGCCTCCCCGCGATGCCCCTGCGCGGACCCCGCCCTAAAATCGCCCGGTGAACGACGCCTCCATCTCCCTGCCGCCCCGCCGCCCCATTCGCGACCTGCCCGACGAACTCATCAGCCAGATCGCCGCCGGCGAAGTGGTGGAGCGCCCCGCCTCCGTGGTGCGCGAACTGGTGGACAACGCGCTCGACTCGGGCGCCACGCAAATCACCGTGCGCCTGCTGGCGGGCGGCGTGCGGCTGATCGCCGTGGAGGACGATGGCTGCGGCATTCCCCAGGCAGAGCTGCCCATTGCCCTGCGCCGCCACGCCACCAGCAAGATCACTAGCCTGAGCGACCTCGAGACCGTGGCCACGATGGGGTTTCGCGGCGAGGCGCTGGCGGCCATCGGCTCGGTGTCGGAGATGGCGCTGCTGTCGCGCCCCGCACACCAGCCCGGCGCCTTTATGCTCGACGCCCGCAGCGGCGAGCTGCGGCCGGCGGCGCGCGGCACCGGCACCACGGTCGAGGTGAAAGAACTGTTCTTTTCGACCCCGGCGCGCCGCAAGTTCTTGAAGACCGATGCCACCGAGCTGGCCCACTGCATCGAATCGGTGCGCCGCCATGCGCTGGCGCGGCCCGATGTGGGTTTTGCCATCTGGCATGAGGGCAAGCTGGTGGAGCAGTGGCGCGCCACCTTCGTGCCCGGCGATGCCAACGTGCAGGACGCCCTGGCGCGCCGCCTGGCCGATGTGCTGGGTGAAGACTTTGTGGCGCAATCGGTGGCCGTGCAGCACCGCGCAGGCCCTGTCACCGTGACCGGTCGCGCAGGCCTGCCCGACGCGGCACGCTCGCGCGCCGACCAGCAGTATTGCTATGTCAACGGCCGTTTCGTGCGTGACAAGGTGCTCACGCACGCGGCGCGCAGCGCCTACGAAGACGTGCTGCACGGCCACAGGCAGCCCGTGTATGCGCTGTATGTCGAGATCGACCCCGCGCGCGTGGACGTGAACGTGCACCCCACCAAGATCGAGGTGCGCTTTCGCGACAGCCGCGAGGTGCACCAGGCCGTGCGCCATGCGGTGGAGAACGCGCTGGCCGCGCCCCGCGCCGCAGCGCTGGCCGCCGCGGGCGCACCGGTCGCCCCCGAAACGGCTGCGGCACAGAGCGTCGCCGAAAATTTCAAGTCAAAACAGCCGCTAGCCCATATTTGGAATGCACAGGCAGCTATCAAATTTGAAGAGCGCGGCCACCATGTTGCGGAACTGCAAGCGCTGTGGGGGCCGAAAAAGGACCACGATGCCCTGGCGAGCGGTGCCGGCGCACTGGGGGCGCGCCCGCCACAGGCGGGCGATGCGGCTGCGCCATGGGCATCCCCTGCGGCACCGGCATGGAACGGGGCTGCCGAACCCGCATCCTCCAGCCCGTCCGACCGCGAGGGCAACGAAGCCGCAGCCCCCCTGGGCCGCGAGGGCCGCGATGGCAGTGAAGCCGCTTGGCCCCTGGGCCGTGCGGTGGCCCAGCTGCACGGCGTATACATCCTGGCCGAGAACGCACAGGGCATGGTCATCGTGGACATGCATGCCGCCCACGAGCGCATCGTCTATGAACGCCTCAAGGCCCAGGTGGACCGCGGCGCGCGCATTGCCAGCCAGCCGCTGCTGATTCCCGCCACGTTTGCGGCTACCCCCGAAGAGGTCGCCACGGCCGAAGAGTCCACTGAGGTGCTGGCCACGCTGGGACTGGAGGTGGTGCCCTTCTCGCCCAAGACCCTGGCCGTGCGCGCCGTGCCCACCACGCTGGCGCAGGGTGACGCGGTGGAACT
>Ga0116174_10001801_pt1 | contig 19144 bp, 10 predicted proteins | sample AD_UKC087_MetaG_FD_89801 | JGI IMG/M metagenome (GOLD analysis project Ga0116174, IMG submission 89801) | Active sludge microbial communities of municipal wastewater-treating anaerobic digesters from USA - AD_UKC087_MetaG | ecosystem: Engineered > Bioreactor > Anaerobic > Digestate | place: USA...
ATTAGAAGATCATAAGCATAGTCGGTGGTGAAAACCCAATCCTCGAAAGTGGTCAGTAAAATTTTATCCCCAAAATGTTCTTTGAACATGGGAACTTTATTTTTGAGGATTACAATCTCAGAGGGATTAAAATTTTGCAGTAATTTATCGACATACTCCACATCTCCTTCAGCCAGATAAAACTCTCCGGTAGAAATATCAACAAAGGCGGCACCCATTTTTTTGTCATGGAAATGGATGGCACCCAAAAAGTTATTCTCTTTAACTTCTAATACTTTGTCATTGATCGAAACCCCCGGTGTAACCAATTCGGTAACTCCTCTTTTAACTAACTTTTTGGTGAGTTTAGGATCTTCCAATTGTTCGCAAATCGCTACCCGGTATCCGGCTCTAACCAATTTGGGGAGGTAAGTATCGATAGCATGGTGTGGAAAACCGGCCAAATCAATATGAGCTGCTGCACCATTGGCTCTTTTAGTGAGGACAATACCCAGAATTTGAGATGCTTTAACGGCATCCTCTCCAAATGTCTCGTAAAAGTCTCCAATTCTGAACAATAGAATCGCATCAGGATACTTGCTTTTGAACCGATTATATTGTTTCATCAAGGGAGTGGCGGCAGGTACAGTCATAAAAAAATGCGAGTGTTAATCGATTAAAATATGTTTTAAAAACGGATTGCAAATATAAGAAAAAAAGAGTTAAGGATGAAATTTTAAATAAGTATCGTAACGATTCATCACTTCCTCAGCATATTTAACGGTATGTTTTCCGGGTAAAAAACCCGATTTTACGACAGGATCAGAGTAGTACTCTTTTTTAGATTTTAAAATCAGGTATTTAGAAACAAATTTCCACTGAGTAGAATTTTGCTGATTTTTTTCACAGAGACGTTGCGCATCCAATATATGTCCTCGTCCTGCATTGTAAGAGGCAGCAACAAAATGATATTTCTCTTTTTTGTCTGTAATATTATCAAATGCCCGGGCTATTTTATAAAGATATTTGATTCCGGCAGCAATCTGTTCCTCTTCTGTTGAGGTTTCATTAATTCCAAAATACTCCATTGTCTCGGGCATCATTTGCATCAAGCCGTAACTTCCTCCTAAACCGTATAATCCCGATTGAAATTTGCTCTCTTGATACATAATGGCAACCACAAATTGCCAGTCAATTCCATATTTTTTAGCATGTTTTTTAATGATATGATCGTAAGGAGAGATGGTTTTATTTCCTGATTTTGAAAAATGGTGCTTGATAATCGCTGAGTGCGGAGAAAAATATCGTCTTAGCAAAATTTGATATTTTTTGGTTTTAGAAAAGGTGATAATCCAATTATTAATTTCATCATTTAACTCCTTATTCTGACCATTCAAAATCCAGCATCTTTCATGGGTGGGGCCAATCTGAGGTCCCATGGTAAGGTCATCGTAGAAGGGTAATAGCGTAATTGCAGTTTGATAATCACAAATCATATAATCGATCTCCTGATCTTGAAGTTGATTAATCAATTCCTCTTCTTCATATTGCTCTTCATCTACAATTTTAAAATTTAACCCTCTAAGTAGATCCATGGAGAGAAAATGATGGTAAGCGTTAGGAATATATAATAGTTTTACTCTATTGGAATCATATATCTGTTCTTTTCTGGAGAGTATAACAGGGTAGGTGTAGGAGTGTGGATAAGAAAAAGTTAAAAATGAAGATACAATACCGGACTTACGGATATCAACAGAGATAATATCATAATGAGGATTTAAAAGCTCTTTAAGCACTTTTTTAGAGTCACGATTGATGCTCAACTTGATCACTTTACCGGAAGCTTTTTCAAACTCTTTGAGCAACTCATATTGAAAACCGATGGGTGTACCTTTGTGGATGAAAAAATCGGAAGAATGAGACGAAAGCAGAACTTCCAATGTGTCACTCTGCCTGATCATAGAAAAAGCGTTGGACTCCGACTGAAGAGTCTCTTGATGGCGAGAATATGTAGCCACTAGTATCACCAAAAGTAAAAGCGATGTTACTACTATGAATAGTGGCGAAGATAATGTTTTCTTCAAATTGGATAATTTGAGTGGAACAAAAGATTACTGACCTATCATCAGAATCATTTTCTCAACAGTCTCGTTAGGTAACAACTTCACCTGAGTCGCTCCAATATAAGTTTTGACAACTCCACCCTCATCTACTGTAACTTCAGCTGTAACGTCTAAAAGGGCTTCGTATGGAAACTCATGAGTGAAAATTCCATTCTTATCAGTTACTCCGGAAGCTTGAGCATAAGGAGCATAATTTTCTTTACCAATAGTAACGGTAGCTCCGGCAACAACATCACCGGTGTCAATCCCCGTTTCAGAATATACACAAATGATCTTAACAGGATATACATCCTCTTTTTCACAACTTGAAAATAGAAGAACAATAATAGCGGCTATTACGATAGGAATAAACAAAAAAACTTTTTTCATGGTGTATTTTTTAAAAATTGGAACATTCAATCCGCAAAGATATAAAAATTATTTTAATATCAACCACTCTCTTTTCTTTTATTCCTTCATTTTCTTTTTGTACATTTGCGATACTAAAAAAAACTAACATGACTGACGAATTATACTACAGACTTGCACTGTTATTACATCCTAAAATCACAAATTTTAATGCCAAACGATTAGTCCGATTATTCGGAACTGCTTCTCTGGTTTTTGATTCCCAGAAGAGAAAAAAGTATAGGAAAGAGTTGTTAAAGTGGAACTTAAATACAATTTCTATCGATAAGGAATTGGATTATAAGATTCAAACTGAACGAGATTTGATAGAAAAGGAGCAGATACGGGCTCTCTTTTTTGATCAACCCGATTACCCGACCCGTTTACTAACCAGTGCAAATTATCCTGCAATATTTTTTTACAAGGGGGAGAATGTTTTTAATCAACCCCATGTTTTGTCCATCATTGGAACTCGCAATATTACCCATTATGGGATTGATGTTGTAAAGAAGATGATAGCGGAGATGGCTCATGAGGAATTGGTGATTATAAGTGGATTGGCTTCCGGAGTCGATACTTTGGCACATGAAGAGGCGATACGCAATGGGGTGAAGACTGTTGGAGTGATGGGACATGGTTTTTCCTTGGTTTATCCTTCTCAAAACTATAAACTGGCAAAAAATATGATCGATTCGGGGGGTGCGATTGCGACGGAATATGCTTATCATACCACTCCGATACCCCAAAATTTTCCTACACGGAATAGGATTATTGCAGGCTTATCTGATGCTTCTTTGGTTATTGAATCAAAAATAAAAGGGGGGAGCATGATTACAGCCTCCATGGTGCTGAATATCAAAAGAGATCTGTTTACGGTCCCCGGTTCTATCTACAGCCCAAACCACGAGGGTTGCAATAATTTAATTGTAGAGGGGCTCGCACAGGGAGTAACATCAGGAGGGGAATTATTAGCCAAAATGGGGTGGATAGACCAGCCTTTAAAAGAGGTCCAAACAAAATTATTCTTTGAGTTAAGTGAAGAGGAAGAGGAGGTGTATCAGCTTCTGCTCGAGGTAGATCAAATGGGAATTGATGAAATTAACAGCAGATTAACTCAGTTTACTCCTTCCCGATTAGCCTCCATTCTGCTCCACATGGAGTTTGATGGTATCGTGGAGTGTAAACCGGGTAAAATCTATCGATTGATCAGAAGATGATTGAGTTTGCTCTACAATTTAGGCATAATGCCCAGATAGTTGTGTGGTGTGAGTTTATACATTTCCTCTTTGACAGCATCGCTGATATCCAAACTATCTATAAACTGATGCAGTATCTCTTTGTTGATATTGCCCTTTCCGCGGGTTAAGGCTTTGAGTGCTTCATAAGGTTCAGGATAGCCCTCTCTTCTCAAAATAGTCTGGATCGCTTCAGCTAAAACAGCCCAGTTGTTATCCAGGTCTCTCGAAATCGCTTCTTCGTTTAAAAGCAGCTTGTTAATACCACGAATTAATGACTTGATTGCAATTAAGGTATGTCCCATAGGCACTCCCAGATTGCGTGTTACTGTGCTGTCGGTTAAATCGCGTTGTAATCTGGATATGGGTAATTTAGCAGATAATCCCTCTAAAAGCGCATTGGCAATTGCGATGTTTCCTTCTGAGTTTTCAAAATCGATAGGGTTGACTTTGTGAGGCATAGCTGACGAGCCCACCTCGCCCGCTTTAACTTGTTGTTTGAAGTACTCCATAGAGATGTAAGTCCAAACATCACGATCTAAATCCAGCAAAATGTTATTGATCCTTTTAATGCCGTCAAAATAGGCAGCCATATTGTCGTAATGCTCAATTTGAGTCGTTGTTTGCAATCTGTATAAACCGAGTCTTTCAGATAAAAACCGATTACCAAAAAGAACCCAATCTACTTCGGGGTAAGCAATATGGTGTGCATTGAAATTACCTGTAGCCCCTCCAAATTTACCACAGAAAGGTATTTCCTCGAGCAAGTTCCACTGAGTAATCAATCTTTCATAAAAAACATACCACTCTTTTCCCATACTGGAAGGAGAAGCAGGCTGTCCGTGGGTATGAGCCAACAAAGGAACATCGATCCACTCTTTCGATTTTTCATAAATCAAACGTGTTAAATCAGCAAAGAATGGAGTATAGATCTGATCGTGAAACTGTTTGAGTAAGTACGGAGTGGCTGTATTATTAATATCCTGGGAAGTGAGTCCGAAGTGGATCATCTCCTTGTACTGTGCAAGACCCAAACGATCAAAAACCTCTTTGATGAAATATTCAACCGCTTTAACATCGTGATTGGTTGTTTTTTCGATCTCCTTGACTCTCAATGCATCCCCTTCTGAAAAATTAAGATAGATCTCATCCAATTTTGGAAATAACTGTTTGTCAACCGATTCCAACTGAGGAAGAGGAATTTCACAGAGTGCTTTGAAATACTCAATTTCTACCATTACCCTGGCACGGATCAGCGCAAATTCCGAAAAAAATTGAGTTAAAGATTCTACCTGTTTGAAGTATCTGCCATCAATCGGAGAAATGGCAGTTAATTGATTAAGGTTCATCATATTATGTAAAATTAATTTCTACTGTTTCATTGATTTTTAGGTCTCCCAACGCAGCAATAGGTCCTTTATAATAAGTGATCTCAATATAACCCAACTTATTGGGGAAAAGGTAAATATCTTTTTCATTGGGGTTATAAAAAGGGTGCATTTTGGTAATCCTTAACCTTTCCGAACCCGATATGGAAACACTAAATTCTCTACCTTGCATTGTTTCTATGAACACCTCATTTGGGATATTGGTTACGGCATTGAAAAAGGAGTCAATATATATAATCTTGCCTTGGATAGATTTTTCCTTTTTGATGTAATAGAACTGATCATCAAGAATTCGATGTAGTTGGGTGATGGGAACAGTACAACTCTCTATTCTATTTTCAAACAATGCTTGTGTCATCAGTGCAATTTTTTGGTACCAACTCATCTTTTCAATACTATCAAATTGATAAATGGCATCCGCTTCTGAATCTCCTAGAATGGTTTGAAAAACACCGGTGTCTTCGCCTAAAAACCAATGATTCTGATAGGATAGTAAGATAGGATTGACACTGTCTGAAGATTTTCCTGCTACATCGATAATATGAACTGTTTTTTCAGGGAAATGAGGAAAACTGGCTTTGGCAATAAAGGCGGCCTGACCAATATTAAATTTTTCAATAGCATGACTGATATCAAATATTTGGACATCAGGAATATGTGAAATGAGGACTCCCTTTAAGATGGAGATGTAAGGGTCTCTGAGCTTCCAGTCGCTGATTAAAGTTACATTTTTCATTATCATTTTGTAGAATATTTTAATAAAACTGCACAAACAACCAGGTAGATTAGATTCGGGATCCATGGTCCTAATCCCGGGGGTATGGCTCCGGAAAGAGAGAATACATTGGAAACTTGCTGCAAAAATACAAATATAAATGCTAACCCAATTCCAAAAAAGAGATGTACTCCAACTCCCCTTCTGGTTTTTTGTGATGCGACACAGAAAGCTAAAATAGTCATGATAAAGGTTCCAAATGAGTTGGCTAATCTGGTTTGTTTTTCAATGATATAATGTTTTGCCATTCCGGTCCCTTTAATCTTTTCTCCACGAATAAAACGAGTCAATTCTCCGTAAGACATGGTTTCAGAAACTTTTTCATCCTGCGCTAAGTCAGTCGGAACAATATTAAATATTGTATCCATACTTTTTCCTGTGGTTACTGTTTCAACTCCTGCATGGATGGTACGTCGTGTATAATGAGTCAAAGTCCAATTCTTTTGATCCTCGTTATACCGAATCGTATTGGCTTTTATTTTCATTTTGATAAACCGTGGTCCCATCACTTCGTACGTGAAATGATATCCCTCCATCTGTTCATGATCCCAGCGTTCCACAAAGATATAGCTGTCGGCAGAGTTCCGGATATGAATTGTGCTTTTTGGAATCACCCGCCTATTCATCGTATTGGCCATGAACCGGTTCATCTTTTCGTTAGTAGCCGGAACCAATTCATTGGACATAAAGATAGCCAATAAAGAGATAATCAGTGCACCCGTTAAGAAAGGAATCAAAAAACGATAGTAATTGACGCCCCCTCCCAAAATGGCAATAATCTCATTTTGATTACTCATTTTTGAGGTAAACCAGATTACACTGATAAATACAAAAAGAGGAATAAACAGATTGATAAAATAGGGAATAAAGTTCAGATAATATTTTAACAAAATATCCTTCATCGGGATATTGTTATCCAAAAAACGATGCACATTTTCCGAAAAGTCAAAAATAACGATAATCGCCATTAATAGAGAAATGGCAAAGACAAAAGAGCTGAGAAACTTTTTGAGCACGTAAGTGTCAATCAGTTTCCATCTGAAGTTTCTGATTAATGAAAAAATGTGCTTCAGTTGCTTCATTCCTTATTTTTCTTCCTTAAGCCATTGGTCTAACCATCCCAAAAATTCACGTTGCCAAAGCATTGCATTTTGTGGTTTGGAAACAAAGTGATCCTCTTCGGGGAAATATAAAAATCGGCTGGGAATTCCTTTGATTTGGGCTGCATTGAAAGCCTGCATTCCCTCAGTATATGGAATTCTGAAGTCATTGCCCCCATGAATCACCAAAATGGGGGTATCCCAATTGCCTACAAATCGATGAGGTGAGAAACTGTAGCTCTTATAGTTTTCCCAGTAAGGACCTTCGATATCATGGTTGGCAAAGAACAGTTCTTCGGTTGTGCCATACCAACTTTCAAAGTTAAACATACCGCAGTGGGCAATGAAGGTTTTGAATCTCTTTTGATGATTCCCCGCTAACCAATACACTGAAAATCCGCCATAACTGGCTCCTACAGCACCTAAACGAGTTTCATCTACATAAGGTTCTTTAGCCATATCATCAATGGCAGAGAGATAATCCTTCATATTTTGTCCGCCGTAATCCTTGCTGATCTGATTATTCCATTCACTACCAAATCCGGGTAATCCTCTACGATTGGGTGCTACAACAACATATCCGCGAGACGCCAGCATCTGGAAATTCCAGCGGTAAGAGAAGAACTGACTTACGGAAGATTGGGGTCCGCCCTGACAATAAAGCAATGTAGGGTATTTTTGAGCAGGATCAAAATTGGGGGGAAGGATAACCCACACCAACATATCCTTGCCATCTGTGGTTTTCACCCATCTCTTTTCAGTTTTGGATAAAGTGATTTTTGAAAGTACTTCGGTGTTGATAAAACTCAACTGTTTTTCTTCACGAGTCTGAGGATCAATAGTGAAAAGTTCTGCCGGAAGCGCATGGGTTGTTTTAGTTCCAATCAACATCTGATCAGCAACCAGAATATTGATATAATCATGGTCTCCCTCAGTAATTTGGGTAATCTCCTCAGATTCAACATTCAGACTGTATATTTGATAGGTTGCCTCTTTACAGCTGGTAAAGTAAATAGTTTTACCATCTTTACTCCACGCAAAATTTTCGGCATCCTGATCGAAATTGGTACTGAAATCCTTGGAGGTGTTACTGTTAAAATCATGAATAAACAAGCGATGTTTTTCAGACTCAAACCCATCGGTTTTCATGCTCCACCAAACCAGTTTTGAACCATCGGGAGAGAACACGGGATTCATGTCGTACCCTTTATTTTCTGCTGTTAAGTTAATGGTCGTTTTTTGCTCTAAATCATAAATAAAGATATCGCTATTGGTACTTACGGCAAAATCTTTACCGCTAGATTCTTTAGTACAGTAAACTAACTTCTTGCTATCAGGACTCCAGGCGATCTGTTCAAATCCGCCATGTGAAGGGATAGGAGAGTGAAACTTCTTGCCTTCCAACAATTCAACAGGATTATCCATCTTAGGATAAGAAGCAATAAAGAGGTGGGAATAGGTTCCATCAGCCCATTGGTTCCAGTGACGATACATCAGGTCGTCATAGATTTTAGCATTAGCCAAAGGTAGATCCGGATAGCGCTGTTCGATAGTCGGATCCAGTTGTACATTCATAGCGTATACAATCTGTGACATATCGGGTGCATAAGAAAATCCGGTAATATCTGAAGGAGCATTGGAGATCACTCTGGGTTGTTTCCCATCGGGATCCATCTCCCAAATTTGCATTTTCCCTTCGTGGGGTGCCAAATAGGCGATCTTTTTACCGTCGGGTCTCCAAATAGCGGCAGACTCGTTATTCTCAGTACGTGTAATTTGTGTGGGTTGACCATCGGGAAGTTCCAACACATATAAATCGTTATTACCTTTGTTGAGTTTGTAATCGTAATAGGTGATTCCAAAAAGAAGCGTTTTCCCATCGGGGGAGATTTGTGGGTTATTCATTCTCCCCAAATACCATAGAATCTCTTCATTCATCACGCCTCCCGAAAAATTAGGAACAGTACGACTCTCTTGGGTTATTAGTTCCGTTTTATCTCCGGATAGATTATGACAAGCACTCATAAGGATAGCTGCAAAAATTAAAAAGAAATTTACTGATCTCATATTCATTATTTTTTTGCAAAAATATGAAAAATCGGTGAGGATTAGTTTTCTTTTTGAGATTATAATCTAACTTTTGATGGAGAAACTCTCATATTTGAGATAATAATCTCATTTATAAAGATGAGACGATAAGTTCTGTAACTGATATACGTACAACCGAACATCACCCCCAATAACCAAGAAAATATGGTATTGGGGGTGATGGTCGGGAAAATTATTGTATTCGGGTATTGATTGTGATACAATAACTTGCAATCTAACTCTATACGCCTAATTTTTTATTATTCGGTGTATTGTTGTATTATTTGGTGTTATCACTCGTAAGATGTATACAGCAGGAGGAAGGTCTTGGATATTAATAGTGTTGTCGTTGTTGAATGAACGAATCATACGTCCCAAGTTATCATAAATGTCAATTCTATCAATAATGTCAGAATCAACTATAATTATTCCACTTGTTGGATTAGGATGTACTTTAGGAACAATGGATGTTTGAGGTTCATCAATGCCTACCGTAATAGTTAAGTGAAGAGTAACAGTACTGTCGCAGCCATCAACGGTAGCTAGAACTTGTACATAGTCGCCTGTTTCATTATAGGTAATACCATTCCATGTGTAAGAATCTTCCTCAGTAATCCAAAATTCAGAACTTGTACTATAGTTTATGGTGAGATTTAAAGTGACTAAACTGTCGCAACCCGCAGAATTAATCAAAAGGACTGTTGCTGTATTGTTACTTGAAGTATAAGTGTTACCAAACCAAGTATAACTATCGCAAGCCACAATAGAATCAATTCCTGTTGTTCCATGGTTGATGGTGAGATTCAAGGTATATATGCTGTCGCAGCCACCGGGAACGACATCTGTAACTATTGATGTATAGGTTCCACTATTGGTATAGGTAATACCTCTCCAAGTGAAAAAGTCACAGGAAGATACTGATAATGTATCATATACATCAGAGCAAGAAGAAGTCCAGATAGCATAGAGAGAAAGATCCGTAGATGTTATGATTTGAGCGCCGTCCTGGTACATAACAGCCCCGTTGGGAGCGGTGGACCAACCGGAAAAACTGTATCCCAACCGTGTAAAAGTATTATTTGGAAGCGTAGCATAATTTCCAAGGCAAACGGTTAGTGGAGCCATGTATCCTATGCCTCCGTTGGCATGGAAGGATATGGTGAGATTGGGCAGAATGGTCAAATGCAGTGTTACGACACTATCGCAACCGGAACTGCTTGTTGTGGTATAGGTTGGAGTGTTCGTGGAAGCAGTGTAGGTGTTTCCATGCCAGGTATAACTGTTACAGGCGGTTATTTCCTCAATACTTGACACACTGTGGTTAATGGTTAGATTTAGTGTGTATATGCTATCGCAGCCACCGGGAACTACTCCTGAAGCGGTTGACGTATAGGTTCCGCTGTTAGTATATGTATTGCCTCTCCAATAGTATGAATCGCATGCAGTAGCAGAAATAGTATGATATACATTAGAACAAGAAGAACTCCAGACAGCATAGAGGGAAAGATTCGTAGAGGTTATGATTTGAGCACCATCCTGGTACATAACAGCCCCGTTTGGAGTGGTGGACCAACCGGAGAAACTATATCCCAATCGCGTAAAAGTATTATTTGGAAGCGTAGCATAATCTCCAAGGCAAACGGTAAGTGGAGCCATGTATCCCATACCTCCGTTGGCATGGAAGGATATGTTAAGATTAGGCAGAATGGTCAAATGCAGTGTTACGACACTATCGCAACCGGAACTGCTTGTTGTCGTAAAGGTTGGAGTGTTCGTGGAAGCAGTGTAAGTGTTTCCATGCCAGGTATAACTGTTACAGGCGGTTATTTCCTCAATACTTGACACACTATAGTTTATGGTTAGATCTAAGGTAAATACACTGTCGCAACCACCAGGAATGGCATCTGTAACAATATCTAAATAGGTTCCGCTATTAGTGTATGTATTGCCTCTCCAATAATATGAGTCGCATGCAGTAGTGGAAATACCATGATGTACGTCATAGCAAGACGAACTCCAAACAGCATAGAGGGAGAGGTTCCCTAAGGGTGCAAAATTGGCACCGTCTGAGTACACAACAGGTCCGTTAGGAGTGGTCGCCCAACCGGAGAAACTATATCCCAATCGCGTAAAAGTATTGTATGGAAGTGTAGCATAATCTCCAAGGCAAACGGTCAGCGGAGCCATCTGACCTGTTCCACCGTTGGCGTGGAAGGATATGTTGAGATTAGGCATAATAGTTAAATGCAATGTTACGACACTATCGCAGCCGGAACTGCTTGTTGTGGTATAAGTTGGAGTGTTTGTGGAAGCGGTATAGGTAGTTCCGTGCCATGTATAACTGTTGCAGGCAATTATAGTTTCAGTGCTGTATACGGAACTTGTTATGGATAGGATTAAAACATGTACACTGTCACAGTCATTATAAGTATTTGTGCTGGAATAAGTGCCACTAGTTGAATAGGTGTTGCCTCTCCAAGTGAATTCGTCGCATGTTGTCATAATAAGGGTGTCTCTAATGTCACCATAACCTTGATAATTCGTAAAACTAGACCAATTATTGGTACTCTGATATGCAGCTTTAGCCACACATGGAACTGTAACAGGAATGGAACGGCTGACATTATTGAAGGCATTACTACTTAAGGTTGGGGGTGTTGTAGCATGTACACTCATGGAAGAAATTCCGGTACAGTTGTTAAAAGCATAATTGCTAATTAAAGTCAATGTACTGGGAAGATTGAGACTTGCTAATCGGTAACATCCAGTAAATGCGTAGTTGTATATACTGCTAAGATTATTAGACATGTTTATTCTTGTCAAACTATCACAGTTTTGAAATGCATATTTTTTGATAGAGGTGACATTATCGGGAATGGAGATAGAGTCAAGACTAACACATCCGGAAAATCCGTACTCAGGGATATTGGTTAATGATTCTCCAAAAGATACGTTCCGTAAACGTGGTATGTTTGCAAAAGCGTAATTGGGAAGGTTTTCTGTGGTATTACCTACAAAGAGGTCCGTTAGGTTGCTACAACCACTGAAAGGATGGTTACTTCCACTGGTATTACTATAACTTACATTCTGTGCATTCCAGTAAACGGTGTTCAGAGATGTACAATTTTTGAACACATTTTCACCAATCAATGTCATTGCAATAGGAATATTTATCGATTGTAGTCCTGAATTTGCAAATGCATAATTATTAATTTGAACCAGAGAAGAAGGGAGTGTAATATTATTCAATTTTTTACAGCCATCAAATGCATTGATATATATAGTATGCAATGTGTTCGGTAATCCGACTATCTCAAGGGAGTCGCAGTTGGCGAAGGCGCGACCGTGTATCCCTATTATGGGGGCTGTGATGTTGATGTTTTTTAGCCCGTCACAGTTATAGAAACAGTATGTTGAAATGGCAGTCAGGCTGCTTCCGAAGAGTACGTTTTTTAATTTGGGTAGGTTCTGGAAAGCGTATCCGGGGAGAGTTTCTACGGCGTCGCTGATGATAATATTAGTTAGGTTGTTACAACCACTGAAAGGATGGTTATTTCCGCTAGTGTTACCATAACTCACATTCTGTGCATCCCAATAAACGGTGTTCAAAGATGTACAATTTTTGAATACATTTTCACCAATCAATGTCATTGAAATAGGAATATTTATCGATTGTAGACCTGAATTTGTAAATGCATAATTATTAATTTGAACCAGAGAAGAAGGGAGTACAATATTATTCAAATTTTTACAGCCATCAAATGCATTGATATATATAGTATGCAATGTATTTGGTAATCCAACTGTCTCAAGTGAGTCGCAGTTGGCGAAGGCGCGACCGTGTATACCTATTATGGGGGCTGTGATGTTGATGTTTTTCAGTCCGTTGCAGTTGTAGAAGCAGTATGTTGAAATGGCAGTCAGGTTACATCCAAAGGAGACGTTTTCTAATTTGGGTAGGTTCTGGAATGCATATCCGGGGAGAGTTTCTACGGCGTCGCTGATAATGATATTAGTTAGGTTGTTACAACCACTGAAAGGATGGTTATTTCCGCTAGTGTTACTATAACTCACATTCTGTGCATTCCAATAAACGGTGTTCAAAGATGTACAATTTTTGAATACATTTTCAGCAATCAATGTCATTGAAATAGGAATGTTTATCGATTGTAGACCTGAATTCGCAAATGCATAATTATTAATTTGAACCAGAGAAGAAGGGAGTATAATATTATTCAAATTTTTACAACCATCAAATGCATTGATATATATAGTATGCAATGTATTCGGTAATCCAACAGTCTCAAGTGAGTCGCAGTTGGCGAAGGCGTAACCGTGTATGCCTGTTATGGGGGCTGTGATATTGATACTTTTCAGCCCGTCGCAATTGTAGAAACAACCATTTGAAATAGAAGTTAGGTAGTTGCCGAAGGAGACGTTTTTTAGTTTGGGCAGGTTCTGGAACGCGTATGAGGGGAGAGTTTGCACGGTGTCGCTGATAATGATGTTTGTGAGTTTGTTGCATCCTTCAAATGGAGGGTAGCTGCCATTGCTTAAGGTGTAAGACGATAAACCGTAATGATAATAGTTTGAATTTTGTGCATTCCAGTAGAGTGTAGTAAGCTTAGAGCAGTTCTGGAAGGCGTACTTGCATATTTGTTCTACGAATCTCGGTATACTAATTGTTTGGATGCCGATACCAGCGAAAGCGTAATCGTAGATATGGGTAACAGAGTTTGGGATGATGATATTATTCAGTTCAGAGCAGTTCTGGAAGGCATACGTACCGATGGAAAGTAAGGTGTTTGGTAGTCCTACAGTTTCAAGGGAGTCGCAGTTAGCAAAGGCGTAACTTTGTATGCCTGTTATGGGGGCTGTGATGTTGATATTTTTCAGTCCGTCGCAGTTATAGAAACAACCATTTGAAATAGAAGTCAGGTAGTTGCCGAAGAATACGTTTTTTAACTTAGGTAGGTTCTGAAAAGCGTATGAAGGTAGAGTTTGCACGGTATCGCTGATGATAATGTTTGTTAGTTTGTTACATCCTTCAAATGGAGGGTAACTGCCATTGCTTAAGGTGTAAGACGATAAACCGTAATGATAATAGTTTGAATTTTGTGCATTCCAGTGGAGTGTAGTAAGTTTAGAGCAGTTCTGGAAGGCGTACTTGCATATTTGTTCTACGAATCTGGGTATATTAATTGTTTGGATGCCGGAACCAGCGAATGCATAGTCGTAGATATGGGTCACAGAGTTTGGGATAGTAATATTGTTCAGATTAGAGCAGTTCTGGAAGGCATACGTACTAATGGTAAGTAAGGTGCTAGGTAATCCTACAGTTTCGAGGGAGTCGCAGTTGGCAAAAGCATAACTGTCCAGGGTTGTTGCAGGAGCTGTAACATTGATGTTTTTTAGCCCATCGCAGTTGTAGAAGCAACCTTTTGGAATGGAGGTCAAATTGTTACCAAATGAAATATTTACTAGACGAGGTAGGTTCTGGAAAGCATATGTGGGGAGGGTTTGCACGGTATCGCTGATAATAATGTCAGTTAGGTAGTTGCATCCTTCAAATGGAGGGTAGCTGCCATTGCTTAAGGTGTAAGACGATAAGCCGTAATGATAATAGTTCGAATTTTGTGCATCCCAGTAGACTGTGGAAAGGTTAGAGCAGTTCTGAAAGGCGTACTTGCATATTCTTTCCACTTGCTTAGGTATTCTTACTTCCATTAAGCCGGTTTTAGCAAAGGCGTAGTCATAAATATGAGTTACAGTATTAGGTATAGAAACTGATGTTAAATTATTGCATTCGTAAAAGCAACCTACCGGGATAATACTTATAGTACTTGGCCAGTTAACTGATACAATAGATTGGCAATAAGCAAAGATGTAACCACCAAAAGAGGTTACAGAACTGGGTATGCTTACTCCTGCCAACAGTCCCGAACATCCCTGAAAGGCCCTATTGCCAATGGAAGTGACCGTATTGGGTATTTCAACTGAAATTAACGCTTGTCTGCCACGGAAAGCATCGTCACCAATACTGGCTACGGTTAACGTGCTGCCTTGATAAACAACTGTTTCCGGAATAGTAATGAACCCTGTATAATAGGTGTTGGGTGCAGAGTTATACCCTTGTGAGCTATTATATGTTACTTCAGCTACTAATCCTCCAGGTGTAGTTTTTGTATTGAAGTATAGGGTATTACCGCCATATGTTGCCGTAAAGGTATGGGCATTAAGCCCAAAAAAACTGATAATAAGTAATGCTAATAGTAAAAATCTCTTCATAAAAAGTAAAATTTATATATTAAGTACAATGATTATTTGTAATATACTATGCAGTTTATTCAAGTAGAATCACGTTTGTTTTACGGGTGCAAATATACAAATTTTAATTAAAAATCGTATTAAAAAAATTACATACCGCTAATTTTTAAAATCTTCTTACTCTAAATAATTATCATAAGACTACAGGTTGCTTTTCAGGTTGTGCTTATAAAGGAGAATTGTAAAACATCATTATCATACTTACACCTTTATGTAACACCCATTTAGATATATCTCCATTGAATTGAAAATGAGAAAAGATATAACTCATATCGCTTATTTGAGAAACATTTATGTCATTTAAATCACATTCAAAATCCTCCTTATCTATTCGATTTTTTATAATTTGTTCTAGTTCTGCTTTTGTTCTGGGGAAATAGTTATATTGCTCATTCCATTTGGACTGTTTGATAGGTTGGACTTTTCCTGATTTTGAACTTTGAGTAGATTTTGCAATGGAGTCCACAGGTCATACATTGTCAATAACTTCAATGGTCGGCTCAGTGTTTACTGCATTTTCCGATACTGAAATATGGATCGTGATTTGAAGATCTGATTGTGTGCATTTGATATGAATTGCTGTTTCCATAATATTAAAATTATATTTGCCTTCCCCCCTACCTAAACCCAATCCTCTTTCCCTCTCCACTTTTGGTGATGTTTTCGCTTTCGCAGTATTCTTGTAGCTGTTTGAGGGTTGTTTTTTTGCATGTGAGGATTTGATCCACGCTGTTTTTGCGGGCGATGTTCTCGATTTGTCCACCGCTGAAGTCGTACGTTTCGGCTAATAGATGTTTTGGATGGAGTTTTCCATCTTATTATGAAATTTAAATAATTAGGGGGCAGGACATTCTTCGCTCTTTTGTTATTTCGTTTCCCCACTCTGGAAAAAATCCGAAATCTTTTGCGAGTGGGGGAATGGTATGACTGAAGAGGAATGCTTTTCCTGCCCCCTTTTTTTTTATTTCCAAAAAGGAGAAAAATATTTTCATGTAAGAAACAACCATTTACTCGGGGTGCGACTTCTATTTATGTACCGAGTAGCAAGTTACACGATTAGTAGTCGCGCCCCGAGTAGCTCAATTTTAAAACTTTCGCCTTCCGCCTTTTATTAGCTTTCTGCCTTCAAAAACTTAACCGTTTTGTATCTCTTTTCCAGCCATTTTCGGTTGCTGCTTTGGTATCCTACGGCGTAGTTGATCTCTTCTCGCGGGACGGTAATCTGAAAGGTGTCACCCTGCTGTTTTTCTGTCTCTGCCAGAAGTCGCTCTTTCCAGATTTCGGTGAGAACCAGCTCTTTAAAGGATACATGAAATGGTCCGGCGACCAGTTCCGTTTGGTGGATTAATCCTTCGGAGGGGTGCAAGCCAACACGCAGTATAGTCACCTGGTGGCTCTCAAACTCTTTATAGATAGGAACACACCAAGCCACCGCCTCTTCTAAGGAAAGAGGAGTGTATTTCCCGGTAAGGTAGAGCCGTTCCAGCAGGGTACCCTTGATCACTAATGTAGGGTAGATTCGCGCGTGGGTCCCCCCCAATTTTATTAATTCCAAAGAAGTAAAAAAAGATTTCTCAGCGGTATCACCGGGTAAGCCGATCATCATTTGCACACCCAACTCAAACTGATGTGTCGTGATGAGCTGTGCGCTACGGCGAATATCCTCGACAGTATGACCCCGCTGCGCCAGCCTCAACACCTCGGGATCCATCGAAGGCGTGCCCAACTCAATGAGGGAAACGTGATACTGCTTGAGATTGCGTAAAATGGTCTCGTCGATATAATCCGGACGGGTAGAAAGCTGTATGGAATCGACTTGCTTACTCTCGATATAAGGCTGAACTGCTTGCAGATACTGCTCCTGCTTTTGCCAGGGCAAACCGGTAAAACTCCCGCCGAAAAAAGCGATTTTAACCCGGATATCTTCATTCTGAAAAGGGATCGTTTTCAGGTAATGCTCAACAGTCGCAACCACCTCCTGAGGAGTGGGAGAGAGGGTTTTGTTTGTAATATGGTACTGATTACAGTAAGAACAGCGGTGTGGACAAGCGTCCTCCGGTATAAAAATGGGAATCGTGTAAAATTTCTTCAAAATCTACCCTTATTCAACCAAGATAAGCGCTTTATTCTTTTTGACCTCTAAAACGCCTCCTGTGATCTCAAAATACTTGGTTCCTCCGGGGGTTTCCACCCTTACGGTTCCTTGTTTTAAAGCGGCAATCATAGGCGCGTGTTTATCCAATATGGCAAAAAGTCCATCTACTCCGGGAAGCTGCACAAGAGATGCTTCGCCTGTAAAAATATCTTTCTCGGGGGTTAAAATCTCTAATAGCATAATTATTTAGCAGCTTGAAGTTCTTTATTTCCTTTTTCGATAGCTTCTTCAATAGTACCCACAAAGCTAAAGGCACTTTCTGGCAGGTGATCCAACTCTCCATCAAGGATCATGTTAAATCCTTTGATTGTATCTTCGATGGAAACAAAGACTCCCTTTAATCCGGTAAACTGTTCAGCCACATGGAAAGGTTGAGACAAGAAACGTTGTACTCTTCTGGCACGGTGAACTACTTTTCTATCCTCTTCTGAAAGCTCTTCCATACCGAGAATAGCGATAATATCTTGTAGCTCTTTATATCTTTGAAGGGTTTCTTTAACTCTTTGAGCAGTGTTATAGTGCAACTCTCCAACGATGTCGGGAGTCAAAATACGTGAAGTGGAGTCAAGCGGGTCAACAGCAGGATAAACACCCAACTCGGAGATCTTTCTGCTCAATACGGTTGTTGCGTCCAAGTGCGAGAAAGTAGTCGCAGGAGCAGGGTCAGTCAAGTCATCCGCAGGAACGTAAATCGCTTGTACAGAGGTAATTGATCCTCTCTTTGTAGAAGTAATACGCTCTTGAAGAACTCCCATTTCAGTTGCTAACGTAGGTTGGTATCCTACTGCAGAGGGCATTCTACCCAACAACGCGGAAACCTCAGAACCGGCTTGTGTAAATCTAAAGATATTGTCAACGAAGAAAAGGATGTCTCTACCTCCGGATTGCTCATCTCCATCTCTATAATATTCCGCAACGGTTAGTCCGGAAAGTGCTACTCTGGCACGTGCACCGGGAGGCTCATTCATCTGACCGAACACCATAGTACATTTGGAATCTGCCAACTTCTCGTGATCTACCTTAGTAAGGTCCCATCCACCGGCTTCCATACTCTTCATAAACTCATCACCATACTGGATAACACCGGATTCAAGCATCTCTCTCAAAAGGTCATTCCCTTCACGGGTTCTTTCACCCACACCGGCAAAAACAGACATTCCTGAGTAAGCTTTTGCAATATTGTTAATCATCTCCATGATCAACACGGTTTTACCCACTCCGGCACCACCAAACAATCCAATCTTTCCCCCTTTCATGTAGGGCTCAATCAAGTCGATAACTTTAATCCCGGTGTACAAAACCTCTTGCGAAGTAGACAAATCGTCGAAAGCGGGAGGATCACGGTGAATATCTTTTCTTACTTTGGATTCAATTGGATCAATTCCATCAATCGCTTCGCCAATCACGTTGAGCAATCTTCCATTGATATTACCTGTAGGCATTGAGATCATTCGTCCTGTAGAAATCACATCCATACCCCGTTTCAATCCATCTGTGGAATCCATTGCGATACAACGCATGGTGTTTTCTCCAATCGCTTGTTCGCATTCGAGAACGATTCTATCACCATTTTCTTTAAAAATTTCC
>Ga0116174_10001809_pt1 | contig 19089 bp, 18 predicted proteins | sample AD_UKC087_MetaG_FD_89801 | JGI IMG/M metagenome (GOLD analysis project Ga0116174, IMG submission 89801) | Active sludge microbial communities of municipal wastewater-treating anaerobic digesters from USA - AD_UKC087_MetaG | ecosystem: Engineered > Bioreactor > Anaerobic > Digestate | place: USA...
CATTTCCACAAATATATCCCACAATATTAATATCATCTCTTAAATCTTGTCTGGTAATTTCAATCACATCTGCATTTACCAAATCATCACCGAAATCCTTCGCACAGCCTGTAAACGAACATAAAACACAAAATACAGTTGATGCCGCAATAAATTTTTTTCTCACGATCATATTCTCCTCCTATTTTTAGTGTACTAATTTTGCCTTAGAACTCGTGTTCATAGGATTTATGTGTGTGTTTTCGAGCATAATTTTTACCGAGAGCAAGGCGAAAAAGTGAAAGCATACTGCCGTATGATGAGCTTTTTTAACGCAGTTATCGGTAAAATCCGCCGAAAAGATGCGTGCAATATTCTATAAACACGAGTTCTTAATTTGACTATTGATAATAATGTATAATAATTTTGATCAGATCTGCAAAACGCTTTATTCTTTTAGTCCCGTTTCCAAAGTATATAATATATCCGTCCGATGTAGCCTTGATACATATGTCCTCCTGATCACATTGATCCATAACAGCAATCAGCACATCATTTTCATATTTGTCAGCGAAATAGTTAATATAGCTACAAATGATGCTCTCCGGAATATAGACTGCACCATTCAGATAATCCGACTTATTGACAGATAACACAGTTGTAAGGTAAGAATTGCTTGAAAAGTAATCAGCAATTTTCATTGCAAGCGCAGAACCTTGCGGACTTCTTTGTATCTGAATGACCGGGATCTCTGTTTTTTTGTAAAAACGAGATACTAAATTCATAATAAACAGAGGGATCATACCATAGTCTAAGCAAAAAAACTTTCTTCCTTTTCTGTACATTCGTAACTTTTTAAGAAAAGATATTTGTTCCAAAAAAACCGTTCCTTCTTCCGTTCTGTTTAATCTGTTGAAAATCCTGTATCCGATAACCTTTCCTTTTTTCATTATTTTTCGCTGAATACAGACAGAAGGATCATATGTCAGTATTCCCGGAGAAAATATCAATTTTGTTTTTGCCAAAGACACCGCATAAGCACAAGCATAACTATTGCATTTAACAACCTTTTGAGGCTTGCTGTTTTTCATGGTTATTCTATCTCCGTTCGTGTAGAGATCAGATCTGCGATAGGGGATACGCATGATACCATCAAGGAGCCGAAATGTTTCAACGCTTATAGTACTGCTGAATAAGGCAGGAATGGTTTGTCTTCCTGAATTACTTTGTGCAGCATAGATACGCACACCGCTTTGCTTCAGTGCTTCGCATACAAAGAAAAGTTTTTTGTAATTTTCAGAATTACGATCAAAAAGCTCAATACCATTACTCATGCATATTATATCAATTTTTTTATCAAGACAAAATACAAGAGCATCCACCATATCTGAAATAGATGTGCTTTCTTTTTCGCCGATAAACGCAACATTTAAAAACTTATCCGGGGTACAATTTTTTTCAATTATTTTTGCACAAACCGTTGCATGAGACTTTGGATTTTTGAATACTTTGTCTCTATTGACGCATTTACCAATACAGTAGGAATCGGTTGGGGTTGAAATCTCTTTCAAACAGATTCCATCATCAAGAATTGCTACAACCATGTTATATGACAGGGAAGATGAACTTCCTCTTTCCTTTCATTATATCTGTAAATTTACACAAAAAAACTTCCAAACATTAAGGCAAAGCCGCACAAAGATTGGTAGTGCAGATGCACCGCCAAGCCTTCAAGCGTGCTTTGTGCGATGTTGCATTAAAGATTTGAAATGTCAATAACATTCTCAAACAGATCAATGATTTCCTCCGTATGAGATACACATATGACAGTACAATTCTTCAATTCTGTATCAAATAAGCTGCCTACCGCATAAATTGTCTCCACGTCCAAATTTGAGGTGGCTTCATCCAAAATGATGATTGGTTTCATTTCAATAATTGCACGAGCGAGTGCAATTTTCTGTTTCTGTCCGCCGGAGAGCATACCACCGTTTTCTCCTACTTGACAATCATAACCCTTTTTGTCAATCAGATTTTTAAGATTTACGATTTTAATCACATAATTAAGTCTGTCATTGGATACTTCTCGATTAAGACAAATATTATCGCGGATACTCGCATTAAAGAGATAGACATCCTGGCTGACTACGCCAAACAATTTTCGATAATCATTAATGTTATACGAATTGATATTGACATGATCAATTGTTATATCTCCGGCTGTCGGATCCACAATACGGAGCAACAGATTCAAAAGAGTAGTTTTTCCGCTTCCGTTTTTGCCGATCACAGCAACCTTGCTGCCCTGCTTGATCGTAAAACTGACATTGCGGAAAACATAGCTATTGTCTCCATAACTGAAATCAACATTTTCAAATGACAAATCACCGTTTACACAATTATACGAACCGGATTCGTCTTCCTCAGGGTACTTCAAAAAATCAAGATGCCGTTTTATAGACGGAGCAATTGTTGAGAGACCGAAAAGCATGGAAAATCCAACAATAATAGGATCTGTCATCATCATAGCATATGTCTCGAAAGCAACTACCTTACCAATTGTCAGATCATACTTCAACAGGATCAGTCCGGAAACGAAATAAATCGAAATTGAAAAGACCCGCATGATAAGTGACTGTATCTGCATATTCATAGCAATATTGAACCCTTGCTCCTTGCTGAGCTTTTTCAGTTTATCCACTTTTTCGACTATCTCATTTTCCTTCTGCTTCTGGATAGTGAAAAGACGAATCACCTTCATTCCATTGATCGCATCACCATACCATTCGTTGAAGTCCTTTGATCTCGAAATATATTTAATGCTGACGGGGAAATTTTTTTTCATGATAAGTAACGTTGCCGTTGCATTAAGCGGTACGAAAATCAGTACCAGCAGACTCAACCGCCAATCCAACAGGATAATTGCGATCCCACCACTTAAAGCTCCCACCAAACTGCTGATACTATTAAATGTATCAGCATCAGCAATGCTAGATATCATTGAAATATCCTCCTTAAGTGTCTGGTAGATAGCAGATATATTCTTATCTCTGAAATAATCCATTTTAATCTTTGAAAGATGAAGAAAAGCATCCTTTTCCATATCAAAGCGCATATTATTGTAAACAGAAAGGCGTTTCTTCTCCTTGATCAAATTAATACAAAAGGTGAGAACAGCAATTGTTATCAACAATCCGCACATTTTGCAAACCGTTCCAAAACAACGAGCTATTATTCCTTCGTCAATCAATGCTTCTGAAACAAATGGTTGGATAAAGCTTAAAGCAAGTGAAATAAGCATACACAGGACAACCACCAACACTTGCTTCTTATAAGGGGAAAAAAAAGAAAATGATTTCAGAATGTAGATTAACTCAATCTTATTTTTTGGGGAATGATTATTTTTCTTCATGAGTGACTCCTAAATGCCGATTTCGACTTACGCTGAGACATATTTCGTATCTTTCAAAATACTTGGTTTTGCGTTTGTTGATTTTCTAATTAAAGGACACGAAATATGTTTCAGATACTGAAGCCCCTTGAAATATTCTCATAGTTGTGTATAATATAAAAGCCACAGTAATAGTTGATTGGAAAGCTCCAATCAACTATACTGGACTTAAGTTATATTAAATCACTTTTATACATACCTAATTTATTAAAAAATTTTTTCGTGCTTAAGACGTTGAGATCCTTAAGTATTGTCTTTGAGACTTTTGCTGTTGCTAGACTTACTAACGCCAGAACCACATACACATTTTGCACACGCCTTGTAAACCTGAACTGTGCTCTTCTTTACATTCTTCTTGATGAGTTTCTTCATTTTTTTCACCTCCCTTTTTGTTTGAATTAAATCGGTATATAAAGTAAATTTAATATCAAAATTATTAAGCGTTCAATTTTTTTTCAATTTCATCTTTTTTTCAATTTCATCAACAATTCCGTTGATCGTGTTGAACCTATAATGTATAACATCTTCTTTTTGAATTTTCACTTCAAATTCTTCCATTATCTCCAAAAAAAGCATGACCATTTGATAGCCTTCAAGATTCATCTTCTTACCTGTAAGCGGTAATTGATAACAATCTTCAGATATATCAAATGTACAGTTTTTAACTTTCTGAACCAATACTATCACCTTGCACAAGATCATTTCTCTTGTAAATTTCATTCTTATATCACCTCAATATTTCCAGAAAGTGTTTCAATGCAATTCTGTACCAACATATCATAATCATCGTCGCTATGAACATTACAGAAAATAAACTTGTCACATTTTTCGATGCATTCATCTTGATAGGATTCGATATCCTTGTCCGGTGTAGATTGCAATTCAACCTTGTTAGAAACAAATGTAACATTCAAATCAATCTCTGAATTGCTTATTGCAAAAGCATCTATATTGAAACCATACTTGTATCTGTATTCAATTGAATACTCCGTCAGGTTTTCCGGAGCAGAAACATACACAGGAATCGCAAGGACAAAATAATCAACTGAAACAGCTCTGGATAGTGTGTAGGATCGAATATTAAAATCCTCGCCCATATCCTCACTCAGCATTGACATTCCACCCGGAAACTGGAGAAGGATTATATCTGGACAATGTCGCAATTCTATATCACATATATAGCTATTGAGGAACAATACCTTTTCACTTTCGTCCGCTACGGAGGCAAAAATAGAACTCGGAAGCGTATAACACCCCATTATCTCGGCATTTTTACTTGTACTTATTCCGATAACATTATATCCTTCAGCTTTAAATTTCTTAAAAATCTGGCAGAATATAACATCTGAATTAATGCCGTCAAAAAGCTTACCGATGCCCACCACAACACATTCCTGCTTTTCATATGTTCTCTCAGTGATCTCAGGCAGTTTAATTTCTCCGAAATATACAAATTCCGTATCATGGTCTTCTGCAAGGTTCTTTAAGCTTTCAAGGTCATCGGGATTAAGTGCTGCATAGCACAACACGCACTTTCCTCTTTCGAGTGCAAGAGTAAGCTTTTCAATAATGTCATCATACATATATATGATATTGACGTAATCATAGATGATAGCACATTCGACCTCATTGAGTGCAGCATCGAAATCAGTGACGATCTCACAGCTATATGTATCATGGATTGTGCGCTTGCAAATCTCAGTACATACTGCCTTCGTGATCCTCAACTCATCTTCCATGCTGTTCACGCACTCAATAAACGGCATGATATCATTAGAACAGGGATAAACAATACAATCCATTTTAGCTCCTCCAACTATATACTGTCTTCGCTTCTTTCAGCAAAATACACTTCATGATCTCGTTATCGATGTTAGAATATGACGAAGGGCAATGGGACATTCTCTTTTTTCCAGAGAGTACACCTTGGTCATCAGAATAACTTTGACAAAGGGTACAGTGATGAATTGCATAACAGTTTTTACACTTTTCTGCTGTATCCTGTGCAACATTCAGCAATCTACCAGTTTTTTCGTAATCAAAGCCATCGTTTACATTTCCTATGCACATACAATCAGAAACTTCGCTTACCCTCTCACAGGAGAAGAAATCACCTGTTACTGTAACAAACAGTCTGTTTAGACCAGGTACACATGGTCCACCAGGTGCTCCAGTATCAGGCATATATACCCTGCCATGCTTATATTGGATATAATTATGCTTGAGTCTAAGCATTAAATTTTTGTAAAACGGTGGGAGCTGCAATCCATCGATCAGCTTTAATTCAGATATAAGTGAAAGAAAATCATAATACTTAAATTTTGACCTGAACTCATCCGGAAATTCAAGTCGTTCTGTCAGAAATTGATCGTCTGCCACAACTACGTCAAAATGCAGCCCTGTTTCCTTGATGAACGGATCATCGAACAAGGAATACACATCATCCAAATCATTGTCCGGGCTTAACACCATGTTCGCATGAATCAGCTGACGATCCTGTTCGCTGTAAGCACTGTATAATTTTTTTAAGTTGTTAAACATAGAACTAAAGCTTCCGCTATGATCTATTTTCTTTCTGTTGATATCATGCACAGATGCCGGACCGTCAATACTGAACATCACTTCAAAATGATTCTCACTAAGATATGCAATCATTTCATCAGTAAACAGTGTTCCATTTGTTGTCATGTTGAATATGCAATGCTTACCTAAAAACAGCTTTTTACAGTATGCTACGCACTTTTTTATAAGTTCAAATGCAATAAGCGGTTCGCCGCCATAAAAAGAAATGTTAACTTCTTGGTTAAATTTGGAATGCTCCGCAAAAAAATCTATTGATTTTTTTGCAATTTCCCAGTTCATAGATCGATTTGAATGGTCTCTCTGTAATACATTGTTTGTCTTGGCTGCATAAGGACAATAAGAGCAAATCAGATTACATGACTGCGTTACTTGTAAAATCAACTGCTTGCAGTGCCCATCAAGTATATTTCTGATCTTATCGGTCATAGGATGGCGAATTTCCGTAAAGTGCTTGTTCGATAGGTAACCATCCTCCAAAAGCTTTTCAATATATTGCTTATCATCAATGGATAGCTCATCAAAATTGATTTTTTCATCAAGATAATTGTAAATATTTTGATTGATTGTTACAATAGAATCTTTATTCACATCATAAAAATAATATTCTCTTGCCGAACGATATAAGTGTATAAAAGGCTTCTCATGTACCTGCATTCTTTCACGTCCTTATAGTGCTGATTTCAAAATCCACAGAAAAAATTACAGTTATGCATACAACTGTTTTTGTTAATTATTTCTTTTGTTATTTTTAATTTCTTTTTAATATTGTATCATAAAAAAAGCAAAAATTCAATAGTAATTATGAATAATATTCAAACTGGCTATGTTATATAATTTAGAACCTGTCTTCACAAGCTAAAATCTACGCAACAGGGTTTGTAAATTGGAAATGATACAAACATTTTCTTGGTAAAAAGTTTTAATTTCATAGTCCTTTGACAAACGCCTAGACCAAGTCATCCAACCAAATGTTCGTTCAACTACCCAACGAACAGGCTGAATTTCAAATTCATTTTTTATTCGCGGAGAAATATCAACTTTTATATTGTGAAAAATCTCAAACGTGTTTTTAAAAGTACCTCTGTATCCTTGATCGGCACAAACTCCAATAAGTGTGGGATAATGATATAAAGCTTTTTCAAGAGTATATACTCCTCCCTTGGTATCGTGAATGTTGCCGGCATGAACGTGCACACAAAGCAGATTTCCCATTGTATCTGTTACTATGTGTCTTTTTCTTCCTTTCGTTTTTTTCCTCCATCATATCCACGTTTTTCATTTGATGATACCGTTTTAGCACTTTGTGAATCAATCAAAGCATAGCTTGGAGTTTCTTTTTTACCTTTTGCCAAACGAACTTTTTTGATCAGTGCTTTTTGTATTTTATCCCACATTCCATTCAGACATGCCCTTCTATAGAAGCTATATACAGTCTTCCACTTAGGAAAATCTTTTGGCAAGTTCCTCCATTGACACCCTGTTTTCACCAAGTAAAATACTGCATTTATCTGTTCTCGTTTTTCTTCCAAGCTTCTGTATTTTGCTCCCTGTAATATCGGCTTTATTATTTCCCATTGACTATCTGTCATATCACTTGTATATCTCATCGCTCTTCTATTATACCATATTTTTCTTGTGAAGACAAGTTCTTAGTCCGCATTACTATGCAAGAAATGGAAGCGGAACTTGTCCCAACAACCATGGAGACGCTTGTAGTGGCTGGTCACATAAAATAGGTGCTGGTAAGGTCTTCTCAACTGCCATAGAGCAGGATTATTACGAATATAAATATCCTAGTCTATGTGACCAAAATATACATAATCACGCTGCTGAAGGAGATTATAGTTCTTCTCCAGAAGTTAGATACTATACTATTGCGAAAAACGTTCATTTATATAATTCCTGGCATGGAAATGGTCATTTTGATGCAAGCACAGGCACTCCTTATCGTCCACAATGATAGACATGGAGGAATTCGGTATGAAGAAACGTATTCTTGCAGCACTTTCCGCAGTAGTACTCACCATGTACGCTGCACCGCTGTTGGTCCATGGGACATCTATTCCTAATACCGCAACAGCACGCCCGATAGATCAAATGCCTATAGACGAAAGCTTGTGGGAAAAGTTCCTGCGTTATGATCTGTGCATCACGGATTATGCAGCTATGTCCGAATCCGAACAAGCCCTGTGCCGGTTTATCTTTGAAACGGAGCAATCGGCAAAGGACACTGTTCGCTGTGAACGGGCAAGGCGCATGCTGTCACAGGATCCGGCAATCGGTCCAAGGCTCACATTGGAGCAGCTGGAGGATTGCTACGGCATCTGGGATCGCTTTTCAGAATATAAAGTGGGACAATCCTGGTTCCTGCATTGTGTGCCAGATATCAAGCATCTGGATTACCAGGAAAACTACAATGAATACTGGCTGGACGATGCAGGAACCAAGCGGATTCTTGCCGCCGGAGAAAATACCGGCTCTGACCGAGCTGTTACCTTTGAGGCGGTTCTGACGGATCTTGATGATGCAAAGCAGTACGATGCGGCGGATGCGGAAATTAAGGAAAATAAGGATGGAACCTTTACGCTTACCTATGAGATCCAGCGGAAAACGCCCCGTCCCTCCTATCACTACACGCTGGTTGACGGCGTGGAAACCCTTGTTTCCTCTGGATTCATGGAATCAGACGGTGACTTGTACATGCTTTGTCCCGATCGGACGGCTGCATTTGTCAAGAGCAAGTACAGTATGCGCACGCCAAATACAGCAGCAGATCCCATTCGGGATGTGGTAACAATTCCGGAGCAAATTAACGGCTATCCGGTTACGGCTGTGGAACAAAGCGCATTTATGTTTGCTCCAGTCACAAAGATTCAGCTGCCTGATACCATCAGGTTCAACGATGCAAAAGCTTTCTATCGCTGTCCCTACCTGCGGGAGGTCAATTTTCCGTCGGCGTTGCAGTACATTGGTGCCATGGCGTTTGAAGCATGCGGACTGGAAACGCTGGCCCTGCAATGCCGGGATCTCCAGATAAGCCAATATGCTTTCCGGGATTGTGCCAAGCTGGGTGATCTGCGTCTGCTTGCAGCATCCATCGGATCGGATGCGTTTTGTGGCTGTACCGCTTTAAAAAAGGTGCGCCTGGAAAATGGCATTGTGCGCATAGATTCCGGTGCCTTTCGGAACTGTGGTAAGGTAGGGCATCTGTCCATGCCGGAATCACTGAAAATCATTGGTGTAGGCGCATTTCCAATGCTTTCGTCCATTACCATTCCCGAATCGGTGGCTGTTATTGGTGCATTGCCCAAAGCCTTCGGAGTGCGCACCACAGCCTTAATTACCATTCCGGCAACGAATCCGTTGACAGATCCGGAGGATCCGGTATTCGACCAGAACTGTACCATATATGGCAATCGGGATACAGAAGCCCAGCGCTATGCGGAGGAGCATACTTATCCATTTACAGAGCTAACCACCCTTTCAGGGGATGTCAACAGTGACGGAGCGTTGACTGTTGCAGACATACTGCGCATGCAGCGGTATCTGGTCAGTCGGGATCTAACCCTGATCAACCGGCAAATGGCGGACTGGAACCAGGACGGTGTTATCAATGCAGCGGATCTTGCACTTTTGAAGCGTACATTGATGCGTTGAAAAATTGACATTATATACATGTGACTTAGAAAAAAGAAGAAGTCAAGGAGCACTATCACCTCCGATTTCCTATTATACGCCCCGGCTTCTGTTGCCCATATCTCAGGGAGCTTCGGAAGCAGTATGACATCATCGAATATATCGGCATTGCCACCGATGAAACTGAACGCCTTACCCAGGGGGCGATACCTCTTTATCGTATTGAGCGGCTTACATACTACAATTTGCACGAACGTTCTGAGAAGTATAGAAAGCTTATTAATGATAATTGAGCGGCTTACATACTACAATTTGCACCCTCTCCGATTTTCAATCGGAAACGATAGCTTTTAGCCCAAACAAAAATGCACCCCCTGTACAATCAGAGGGTGCATTGTATCAAAATAAGCGTTTTTAGCCACATCTAAACGCAACGATTGATACAATATCGTTGCGTTTTTTATTTTGTAAAATACCGTAAAATAGGTGAAAACAGCATACAACGAAACGGCTGAAAATACTCCCGTTTATTTTGAACCAAATAAACGGAAAATATACGAAATCGAAAAGAGCAACGAAACACGAAGCCTTAGCGGTTGCATTTTTAAGGGGGTGGTTGCATTTTCGAGGGGGTGGTTGCATTTTTCGGCTTTCTGTTTCTTTGCATAGTTCCTGTTTCTTTGGAGAAATTCCCGTTTATTTGGATAGGGTTTTCGTTTCTTTGGAAAGCTGAATAATTGCAAAAAAAGTGTATCTCGGATAAAAACTGTAGAAAGCAAAAAAGAGGACTGCAATTCATCATGAATGCAGTCCTCTGAGTTATTATTGAGGGTTATATTTTTACTTCCGTTCCGTCACGGAAACAGAATATCAGTTTTTCATCTGTGCAGATGGTTACATGGTCAATGGATTTCAGCCACAGCGTTTCAGAGAATTCAGTAATGAAGTCATCTTGTGATTTCAGAGATTCAATAAAGTCCCGGATGAATTTCTGTTTTACAAGAAGTTCTTCCTTTCGGTTCTGAAATGAGGATTGCCTTGTTTCGAGTTCAGAATATGCAGTATTCAGAGTATTGCACTCTCTGTAATAATCTTCAGCTACCATTGGCTTCACTTTATGAGCCTGAATCAGCTTTCTGATTTTTTCAGACAATTTGATTTTCTGTTCTTCAATTGCAGCAATCTTTTCCTGCAAATCATCAGCCTGCAGGAACTCGCTGCATAAAAGCATACAGTTTCGGATAATTTCATTTCTGTTCGCAAGTATCTTATTCATCGCGGTGACGAAGCTCTCTTTTATGTAATCTTCATACAAATGCGGAGTCGTACATTTATCACCATTCTTGAATTTCTTATTGCACTGCCAAATTACACGTCGGTATTTACTTGTGGAGTGCCACACCTTCGAGCCGAAATATCCACCACAGCATTCACACACAAGTCTTGCTGTAAAAATGCTCTTGCAGTTGTAAGCCTTACCGAGAGCTTTGCGTCTTGCAAATTCTGCCTGTACCATTTCAAATTCTTCCGGTGGAATGATTGCATCGTGAGAATTCTCGATGTAAAATTGCGTAAGTTCGCCTTCATTCGCTTTTTTCTTTTTTGTCAGAAAATCGACTGTAAAGCTCTTTTGCAGAAGTGCTGAACCACGATATTTTTCATTTGTCAGAATACTTTCAATAGTTGACCTTGCCCACACTTCTTTACCTGCAGGTGTAGGTATTCCCATAAAGGTCAGGTCTTCGGCTATTCTGTTCGGAGTCTTGCCAAGCATGAAGCTGCGATAAATCAGCCTTATGATTTTAGCTTCTTCGGGAACAATTTCCGGTACATCATCTTCACCTTTTTTGTATCCGAGAAAATGACTGTAGGGGAGTGATACTTTTCCGTCAGCCATACGTTTACGCTGTCCCCACGTAACATTTTCGGAAATGGAACGTGATTCTTCCTGGGATAAGCTTGACATAATTGTCAGCAGAAGTTCTCCCTTTGAATCGAGAGTGTAAATATTTTCCTTCTGAAAATATACTTCAATGCCTTTCTCTTTCAGTTTACGGATCGTGGTAAGGGAATCAACCGTATTTCTTGCAAATCGGGAAACTGACTTTGTAACAATAAGGTCAATTTTTCCGTCAAGAGCATCTGCAATCATTCTGTTGAAGCCGTCACGGTGTTTTGTGTTGGTTGCTGAAATACCCTCATCTGTATAGATGCCGACAAACTCCCAGTCGCTTTTTTCCTTGATGTATTTTGTGTAATAATCTACCTGTGCATCGTAGGAAGTTTTCTGTTCGTCAGAATCTGTTGATACTCTCGCATAAGCAGCCACTCTGCGTTTTGCAACATTTTCTAAAGGTGCAAACGTCAAAGGGTTACGCTTGGGAGGTATTTTCGTTACCGTTTTCATTTGTTCCATCTCCTTTTCTTTGTTGTATTCGCAGCTTTGGCTTTCATTTCAGAAGTCCAGCTTTCAGAACGTGAACGGTCTTTCCAGATATGATGTTCCTGCCGTCCGTCATGAAACAGGAAAATCAATTCATTCGGTGCAGGTACAAGTATCTGTTTAATATTGTTATTAAAGTTTTCAACACTAAATTTCAACAGTTTCAACACATCACAACAAGCGGTAATTAATGTCGGTTCAGGTATCTGTTTTGCAGTTGGACAGAATTTTTTGCCTTTAGTATTGTAAGTGGAGCATACCCAAACTACACCTGTTGGCGTTGTTTTTCTGCGGTAGCTTCTTCCACAGTTGCAGCAATGAATGATGCCGCTGAAAGGGTAAAGGTTTGTTGTCGGATTGGGAGCAGTAAACTGTTCGCTCCGCTTTTTCAACATCATTTCCACCGTTTCAAACACTCTGATGTTGATAATTGCAGGATGCGAATCCTGAACGTAGTATTGTTCCAGAACATTGTTGTTCACCATTTTCTTTTTGGTGATATGGTTTTCGTTGTAGAACTTTTGAAGCAGCATATTGCCTGTGTACTTTTCATTTGTCAGAATTCGCAGGACAGCGGTTTTATTCCACTCACATCCGTTTATGGTTTTATAGCCTTTTTCATTCAGGAGATTGGCAATCAGGAGTGGTCCTTTTCCGCTGAGTGCTTCATCAAATATATAGCGGACTATTTCAGCTTCTTCAGGAACAATCTCAAGACTTCCGTCCTTTGTTCTGCGGTATCCGAGCATTTGCAGTGAACTTACAATTCCTTCCTGAAACTGCTTACGGATTCTCCATTTCTGATTTTCACTTGCAGAGTAGCTTTCTTCCTGTGCATAGGAAGCTAATATTGTCAGCATCAGTTCACCATCAGAAGAGATACTGTGAATGCCCTGTTCTTCAAAATACACATCCACATTCAGCAGTTTCAATTCTCGTACTGTTTCAAGAAGTGTGACCGTATTTCTTGCAAAACGGCTGATTGACTTTGTAAGAATCAGGTCAATTTTTCCCTCTCTGCAATCCGTCAGCATACGCTGAAATTCATCACGGGTTTCTTTCGTTCCTGTAAGAGCTTCATCAGAATATATTCCAATAAGCTGCCATTCAGGATTACCTTGAATCAGTTCTGTGTAATATCCAACCTGTGCTGAAAGTGAATGAAGCATTGCGTCCTTGCCGCTTGAAACTCTTGCATAAGCCGCTACTCTCAGCAGTCTGGGACATGATTGTTTGGAATGTTCAATTTTTTGTATCAATCTTGGCATGATACCATCCTCCTTCCGCTACCATATTACAATAGAAGTCAGATATTATCAACGAATATACCTGACAAAGATATGCCATATTTTTCAGCCATTCTTGTGTTCATTACCTGGTACTCTTTCTTGTTGATAATCCCGCTTTTCAGCCAGTTTTTCAGAATGTCAGACATTATCTGATACATCATTATGTTGTGCTGCATTAAGCCACCTTGCCTTTCCTGAACACTGCTTTGAGCAGTAGGTCTGTTTCTTGCTCGGATATGAAATAAATGTACGACTGCAAATCGGACATACCTTTCTGACCGTGGTTCGTGAAACATCACTATTGTCACGCCACCACTTCATGCGGCACTTGTCACTGCAAAAACGTCTTTCACGTTTTACGGTTCCTGTTAATTCCACACCACAGCAGTTGCATTTCGGATGCTGGTCTTTTCTTGCAAAGTAAGATTTTACTGTGCCTACTGATACATTTAATTTCTCGCTGATTTCTTTAAAAGAATAGCCCTCGTTTTTGAGTTTTTCAACCTGTACCTTCTGTTTTAAGTTCATAAGCATTTCCTTTCCGGGAGTGTTTCCTCTCTAAGTGTAAAGTCTAAAAAATATAGCCGAATTCGTACCCCTTGCAGAAAAATATTTTTTTGTGATTTATGCTTCTACTTATATAGGCAAAGAAAAAGTGCCAAAATCGAACCCCCAGAATAAAAAATATTGAAAAAATTTTCTGCCTGTGGTATAATGGATAAAGCAAAAACATCATTCGCAGGAGGTCTATATGAAAGTAACAGTAATCGGAGAACAGATTCCGCAGGAAGAGATTGACGCATACATCGAACACAGTAAGCAGAAGTACGCAGATAAAATTATTAAGGAACTGACTATTCAGGTAGACGGGGAATTTGTCGACCTGAAATGTGAGTTTGAAAATATCCCGTTTGAGAGAGTGAGAAGAATCACAGGCTATCTTGTAGGCTCGCTCGACCGTTTCAACGATGGCAAACGTGCAGAGGTTGAGGATAGAGTAAAACATAGCGTGTGAAAAAAGGGCTGTTTGAGAGAATTACAAATTATCTCTCAACAGCCCTAAATTTATGCCTTATTCAGTTTTCCAGAGTATTTCTTTCCGTCAACAGTAACCTCAACGGAAACGCTGTCATCCGGCAACGGTGCAGGAGTAGGAGTAGTTCCGTAGCCGTTCAGTACCTTTGCCTTAATCCGTTCAGGATAATCGACATAGCATTTGTCGAGGTCAACGTCACCGCTGATACCGTCAATCTTGCCTTTGCAGGAGTGCTGCCAGATGCCGTAAGCACCGCTGTAATTTGTGTTCTCACACCAATGTGCAAGCCAGATGGCATATCGACTCTTGATGTCGTCATCCGTATTCACCTCTGTATGTATTGCACTACACCACAGTCTATTGCAATACTCGAAATCTGTCTCATATAAGTTTATTCTGACTTTTGAAATATTTCAAAACGAGTCGACACTCTATTGAAAAAAATGATATTATGTGATATAATAATATAAGTGTTATATATAAGAGTATCAAAGCAATTCAAAGGAGTACAATCACATGAAAAAACTATTTTCACTTTTCTGTACATTAGCGTTATGTTCGCCATGTTTGGCAGTATATGATGTAAAGGCTGAAAGTGTCGTCCCTGTTAATGTGGATGAGTCTGTATATGCAGTGTTCAAAAACAACTATTTTGATCGTGACAGCGACGGAATCATTACTGTTGAGGAAGTAGAACAGGCAAACGGCATTCGTTTCAACCTTGATGATGTCAGCGATTTATCCTGGATGGAAATGCTGAAGAACTGTAATTTTATAGATTTTGAAGGCGGAAAGGCGGAGGACTTTTCTGTACTTACCAAACTTCCCAAGCTGAAGTATATATACATGGAATCGGTACAGATTGACGATATTTCGTTTATTAAGGATTTATCCCTTGTTCAGTGCGTCCTTGATGATATGGATAATATTTCCCTTGAACAGCGTCTTGATGTTGTAAAGTGGGAGGACTACACAATCGAACAGGGATATACAGAAAATATCGGCATTTATCCCATCGGACTTTTTGAAAATTACAGTACCCAAATAACACTCAGCGACAATAACGCTCTGCATATTTTAAGAGACAGATCAAATAATTCGGGTACAGTCATCGAAACCTATGCTTCACAGCCTTGTTCTGCAACATATACTGTTACAATTGATGGCAATGAGATACACACAGGAAATATTGAGGTAACTCCCATTCAGTATATCAGTCCGGAATTAAACGGAATCACAACAAATCCAAAGGTTTACGACAGTTTTTACTATGGTAAATACAATGTTGTTGTGGATAACGAGATTCTTTATGGAATCAAGGGCGATACTTACTATAAAGCTGATGTAAACGTAAAGTCATTTTCAAGAACATATGAAAAGAATCAAAGCGGAGAATACGTCTATATTGACCTTGTTCTGAAAAATGACGGAACGCTTATTCTGAATGGAATACCTGTAGAGGATCTCAAATTTGAGAGTATACAGAAAGGCAGTGCCATAGCAACAGATGGAACGCTGTATGAGATTTATCCGGACGCTGACGGTGCTGCGACCGTTAAAGTGGGTGAAAATTGTGCAGAAGTTGTATATCCCGGAATGTACTATCTCAACAGTGAAGGCGAAATCATATGGTATGACATCAAATTCAGTGGTGGAAAGCCGACTGCAGTTCATACAGCAACAGGAATGATGAATGCGGAATTAGTGAAATATGACCTTTTCCTTGAGAGCGAAACTCTATGGAAATGCAAAACGTATCCTTCGTTCAGCAAAACAAAGGTTGCAGACAACGTTGAGTGGGTAGGCTATGAACTTACGGATCGTGGATATATGGATTATGTTTACCGAACAACAGACGGTAAATGCTATATGTTATGGGATGGTAAGGAAGTTGAAATTATCCCCACAACTACCATTGACAACGGCGAGCTTTTTCACGATGACGGCTCATTCTATATTCACGCATACGACAGCAAATTCGGTGACGGCGGTGATTTACTAATCAGATGGATTATTACAAATGATGATGTACTTACAATAAACCTTGCAGGACAGCATTTTGCCATTTCCGATGTCAAAGAAGTTATAGGAGCTGAATATGTGGAAGAACAGGACAAGGGCTATGCGTGGTTTATCCGCAAGGACGGCAGCGTATGGAGATACTGTTTTGAAACACAGGAAAGCGTGAGAATGTCCGAAGAAAGCATACATGAAACAGTTTCAGGCGATATCAACGCAGACGGCACATTCACAGTTTCTGATGTGGTGATGCTCCAGAAATGGCTGATTGGCGCATCAAATGCATCTCTTTCCAACTGGAAAAATGCTGATTTATGCAGGGACGGACAGCTTGATGTATTCGATCTTTGCATGATGAAACGTATGTTAATCAGTAAATAAACAGAAAAATTCCCCGAAGAATATGAATATAACTCACATTCTTCGGGGATAAATTTATGCCTTATTCAGTTTTCCAGAGTATTTCTTTCCGTCAACAGTAACCGTGGCGTAAACGCTGTCATCCGGCAATGGTGCAGGAGTAGAAGTAGTTCCGTAGCCGTTCAGTACCTTTGCCTTAATTGTTGCAGGATAATCAACATAGCATTTGTCGAGGTCAACATCACCGATGATACCATCAACCTTGCCTTTGCAGGAATGCTGCCAGATACCGTAAGCACCGCTGTAATTGGTATTCTCACACCAATGCGCAAGCCAGATTGTATATTTCTCTTTGATGTCATTTTCAGTATGGGTGACAAGAGAAGATGCAGAGCCATACAGTCCGACAAAATATCCTGCCGCCTCCACACGTTCAAGGAAGACTCGGATGATAGCAGAAAGTTTCTCTTTTCCGAGTTCAAACTGCTTTTCCTCTTCCACATCATAGAACACAGGATACTCAAACTGCTTACCTTTGATAGTTGCAAGAAATACATCTGCTTCCAGCCTTGCTTCATTTTCATCCATAGCGTAGGAGTACCAATATGCTCCTACAGGAATATTACGTGCTTTTGCGCCTGAATAGTTTTCTTCAAAACGGTCATCTTTCTGACTAATGTCACATCCGAATCCTGCACGGATAATTGCAAAGTCCGCTTTGACCTTGTTCCAGTCTACGAGTCCGTTGTGTTCACTGAGATCAATTCCGTTCTTTGCATCCTTTGATGGAGCGAAATACTGATAAAAATCAGAAGTAACTGTGTTATTGCTTACAGTTTCATCACCAAGCCAGCGGAGTCCTGTTCGCACATCAACATGAGTGTAAATATATTCGGATGTAATGTTAGCGATACCGCCGAATCCTAAATCCTGTGCAGTACAGCAGACAATCTTACTGCTGATAGGATTACCGTCCTGTCCATAGCAGCAAATGTCAGCAGCAGTACCTTTGGTGTGCTGTCCTGTTCCGCTGCCGCCCACACTTTTATCGTGAGCTGTACAACGGAATCCGCTTGTAACGATAATCTTAGAGCAGTTCAGCTTTTCATATAACCTTTCAAGCTTTGTAACAAGCTCATCGGAAAGTTCAAAGTCATGCGGCTTACCACATTTGCACTTAAACTCATGTGCATTAAAATGTGCTGTCAGCTGCGTGTTATCATCATACTTCCTTTTCATTACTGGCGTCCTCCTTTTCATCTATTAAGTTCTTTACATCTTCTTCCTGTCTGCCAACTTTTGACTGCAGTACATCAATTGCATTCTTCACAACAGGTGGATAAGGAATGCCCATCAGAGTAGTATTCTCTACAATGGAAAGCAATTCATTCAGACAGAAGCTGATGCAGACTGTATCTCGGATATATGTAGTTCCGAGAAGAATATCAATTCTGACACCCACAACAACCATGAGCAGAATGCAGAATTTCTTTGCAAGTCCAATCCATCCTGCCTTACTGTTGAGTGTACCGCTTACGCTGTGCTTTGATTTACCCATCGCTGCAGTTACAATTCCGGTTACGAAGTCAATGCCCATAAAGATTACGAGCGTTGCAAGTGCTGAGTCCCAGCCACCGAGCAGAGTGGCAATAAAGCCACCCACAACTCCTGTGATAAGACAAAAGGTTTCTTTCATTTGAATCACCCCTTAATAAGTTTTACAGTTTTGATTTTCGGATGCGTGTTATCTGAAATTCCAACCCAGGCAATGTAATATTCGCCAGGTGGAACATCGGAACAAGAAGTGAGAGTTGTAATGTAATCCTCGGAATACAGCCAGTTGAAGGACAGCTCGATGCAGTCATGTTCCTTAATCTTATTGAAGATAAAGTCAGCAATTGGAGTATGTGAATCACGTCCTTCATTACGAACAAGATACATAGAACCGGGCTGTGATGCACCTGAGCTGTATTCCATCAGAATCTTGCTGTTCTCATTGATATTGACTGCAGTACAAATTGTGGTTGTAACCTCTGCACCCCAGTTAAGAGCTTCGTAGCTGTAGTTCAGCACATATCCGTCTACACCAGAACAGAACTGCGGATACTGCTCCGCAAATTTAGCAAGTGAGTATGTTCCGTTGTTATGCTGTAAGCAAACAGTTGTATCGTATTTATCGAACACATCATCACCGGCGGCAAACAGAATAATTCCACCGCCGATAATCTGTGATTCAAGGATAGTAACCCTGGTCTGAAGATTGATGATTTCTTCCTCCATAAGCTCCATATCG
>Ga0116174_10001811_pt1 | contig 19067 bp, 17 predicted proteins | sample AD_UKC087_MetaG_FD_89801 | JGI IMG/M metagenome (GOLD analysis project Ga0116174, IMG submission 89801) | Active sludge microbial communities of municipal wastewater-treating anaerobic digesters from USA - AD_UKC087_MetaG | ecosystem: Engineered > Bioreactor > Anaerobic > Digestate | place: USA...
CTCTAAAACCTCTACTGATATTATTGAATCAGCAATAGACTCATTAAAAGCTCCCGCATTGCCATTAATTGCTCCTCCAAGGGTTCCGGGAATTGCAATTCCCCACTCAAGCCCAACAAAATCTTTTAGTTTGGCAACTAAAAAAGAAAGAAGAACTGAACCCTCAGCATAAATCAACCCAGAGCATCCCTTGTCTTCTACTAATATTTCCGGCTTGCTTGCTCTAAAAATAATTGTTAGGCCATCAAAATATTCTTCATCAATTAATGTATTACTTCCTGCTCCTAAAATACGAAAAGGAATATCAATTTCATTGATTAATTTTATTAAATCGTCTCTTTTTTCAATTATAGTAAAATACTTGGAGATTCCTCCAATCCTAAAAGTAGAATATTCTTTTAATGATATGTTTTCTTTAAATTTCATATATATTTAATATATCATAGAATAAAAAAGAGGGCTAATCCCTCAAATAAAATGCTCCAAGAATTCCATTGCTAAGGGTTCTCTGAAGACGCTTACATCGTCAGGGAAAATATCTGAATCGTGCGGAGCATTGACTGCAATCCTAATGACGTTTTCTCTTCTTGTGAAATCAAAGTTTTCAGGCATGTTGGAGATATAAATAATTTTGTCATATTCTCCATAATTATAAATTCTATCAAGATGTTCTTCTATTGGACCATCTTCAATTCCATAAATAAGAGAAGGAAATAAATCAAGATTGTTTTCTTCTAAGAATTCGTTGATATTGTGGCAAAGAGATGATCGAGAAGATATAAATACATCAGCCCTATCATACAAAGCTATGATTATTTCTACTGTTTTAATAACAGGAATTTTTTCTTTCTGCGATTCAAAAGATTTGGCGACAATGCCTTCGAAATCAAGAACAACGGCTATGTTAGTCATAAATGAACCATAAAGAATATACAATAAAAATATAAATTAGTCAATACTCTCCACCTTTTCTCTTACATCTTCATAATTGGGATTGATTGAGAAAGCTTTTTTATAAGCCTCTAAAGCCTCGTCACTTCTTTTACTTTCTTCATAGATCCTGCCCTTAACGTAATAAGCTAAATAGTTCTTGGGGGACAATTCAATGGTTTTATCCAAGGCATTAAGAGCTTTATCAGTATTATCGTTAACTAGGAAACTTGTATTTTCATAAATTAAAGCTAAATTCTGCCAAACAAGATAATTATACTCGTCTATACTTGTTGCTTTTTCAGCAGCTACTTCTGCTTGAGAAATAAAAGCTTTCATCATTTTTTCATTTTCTTGTTTTTGTTCTTTGACATCCTCGGAAAGACTCCAATTGTTTTCAAAAATATCAACAGCTTTTAATAAATAAAATTGAGATAGCCCAATATAGTAATCTGACTTTTCAGTATGCTTAACTGCTTTTTCTGTTTTTTCAATTGCTTTATTTATATCACTATTAAATTCTTTTGATGCTTCGTTAAACAGTCTTTCTGAATTTAGAAAAATAAAATAATAAATTGCCATTATTAAAAAGATTGCAAATACTATTAATAAAACTTTAAATGAAATGATTTTATCTTTGCTATCAAAGTTTTCATAAATCCCGAGCAAAATAAACAATAAAACAAAAAGGATAATTTCTATTCTAAAAATAATTAAAACACAAAATAGAACAAAAGTAGTTATAAAAACAATATCTTCTGTTTCTGAATCGCTTTTTAAGAATCTTTTGATTCCCTTGAAAGCAAAAAGAATAAAAACAAAAGAGAAGATAATAAAACTTAGAAACCCTGCGTCAGATAAAATAGTTAAAAAACCAGAAGCTCCTTGATCAACTGGAAAAGGAATTAATATTTTTGCATATTCATAAGAAAAAGTTCCTGGTCCAGATCCAAAAACAAAGCTTTTTGCGTTGCTCAATAAAGAGGAAAAAGAAACTAAAGAAGAATCGCTCATTGATATAGGGCTAGACAATGTCACAGAATTATTAATAAACTTGGGCGTTAGAAATAAAACAAACAACAAAAGAAAAGATATTAAAGAAAATACAACTCTTCTTTTATTAAAAGAAAAGTCATTTTCTCTTGCTTGTTTCCAAAAAACAAAAAAAGCAAACAGGGAAGCAACAAACCATGCGACATTAAAACCAATCATTATCAAAGCGCAAAAATAAACAAAAGAAAATATTGAATAAATTATTATTTCAAATCTTCTTTCTCTTGAAAAAATACAATATAAAGATATGCCTAGTGTAGTTGCTATAAGTATTGATAATGGCTCTATTAATCCATAAACATTATTGCCAATAATTTCAGAAATAAAAACTGCTGAAACTATTACCAAACTGAAACAAAGAGAACCAATGAACAAAAGCGTGTCCTCTTTTCTTTTTAAAAGATTCTTGGCAAAAACAAAAATCAAAAACAAGGAAAAAATAAAAAAGAAGGAGTCGTTTCCTTGGAAAAAACTTATACTTACATTTTTAGAAAAAGCAGATGACAAAAATAAAGAAAATAAAAAAACAATTAAAAGGTTTTTTGGAATTAAATATTTTTTACTTTTAAAAGATTCTATTAATTGAAAAATAAACATTAAGAGAACGAAAGAAGTTAAAAATACTTTCGCTATTAATAAATCAGCAGTTAAAAATAAAAATGGAAACAAAAAAACAAAAACAAATAAAGAATACTTTGATAAAATATTGAAATTAATCATAAAATTATTATACTATGTTTTTAATAAATAAAAAAGAGAGAGGAATTCCTCTCAATCAATTATAATCTTCACAAAACTGTACTTTTCTCCATCAACCTCGATGCATTCTCTTGGGAAATGTTCATTTTTATCAATATCTAAAATTATTCTTAAAGCGTTGCAGTTATGTGGAAATTCATTGTCCCCCAAAACGCAAAAACCTAATCTCCCACTTCTCAGAGGAAGAATATTGGAAACTTGTTCTCCACAAATAAATTTGCCGTTTTCATTCTGTTGAATCCTAGGACAATCAACCTCAATAATAGACAATTTTTTTTCTATCTCATTTGCCTTAAGATCAGTGCCAAACTTAGCACCAATTTTTTTCTCTTTAAAGAAACGAATTGCTTCTTCTGCACTCGTTGACTCAACAAGTACGTAACAAACCCTCAAGACGGTTGGCATTTTTCTAAGAGCTTCCATTCTTAAAAGGGTTCCTTTTTGGTGAACAACCTCATAGCCAACACCGTCAATCTCTTTAAGAGACAGAGCGTTTCCGTTCTCAAACTCAATTCTTCTTGCTTGAAAAGGTATTACACAAACTACCATGGCAATCATTCCTTGTTAAGTTTTAAAATAGCCCTCAAATAATACGAGGTGCAGCTATTATGCAGATATTTGATTAAAAAGTCAAGTTGATATACAATAAAGCCATGTTAATAATAGGCTTAGGAAATCCAGGCAAGGAATATGAGAATACAAGACACAACCTTGGCTTCTATTTTATTGATAAAATCAAGGAATCATTAGATTTTCCTGATTTTAAGATGGAAAAAAAGTACAATGCTTTAATCTCAAAAAAGGGAGACATAATACTCGCAAAACCCCAAACCTTCATGAATAGGTCCGGAGAATCAGTAAAAAAGCTTTTAAAAAATACATTGATTGTTATTCACGATGAAGTTGATGTAAAATTAGGACAAGTTAAGATAAGTAAAAATATAACCTCTCACGGACACAATGGTGTAGAGTCAATAATCAATAACATTAAAACCAAAGACTTTACCAGAATAAGAATAGGAATTGACTCAGAATATTTAAAAGATGACTTAGAGAAAGAGGTTCTTAAAAAATTTAATACACACGAGAAAGAAGTATTAAAAGAAAACGAATCAAGTATATTAGAAAAAATAATAGAAACTATTGAAAATGAAAAAAATCAATAATTTAATTATCGTAGAAAGTCCGACCAAAGCCAAAACCATAGGGGCTTTTTTAGACAATGACTATAAAATACTATCTTCTTATGGCCACGTAAGAGATTTGCCTAAAAGCGCTTTGGGAATTGATGTTGATAATGATTTTAAAATTAAATACGTTATTCCTACAAAAGCAAGAAAAAACGTAAATCTTCTCAAAAAAGAAGTGGAAAAAGCTGATATGGTATATATTGCTACTGATCCTGACAGAGAAGGAGAAGCTATTGCCTGGCATTTAATTGAAATATTGGGACTAGGTAAGGATAAAGATTATCAAAGAATTAGTTTTCATGAAATTACGCCTGAAGCAATCAATGAAGCTATTAAAAAACCCCACCATCTAGACGTTAATTTAGTTAATGCTCAACAAGCAAGAAGAGCTTTGGATAGAATCGTTGGGTACAAGCTTTCCCCTCTTTTATGGAAAAAAATAGCGAGACATCTTTCCGCGGGAAGAGTTCAATCAGTTGCTTTAAAATTAATCGTTGATAGAGAAAGAGAAATCGAAAAGTTTATTCCAGAAGAATATTGGACTATTTCAGGATTATTTGAAAATAATAATAAAAGGGTAGAGGCTCTTCTTTCAAAGATTAAGGGCAAGAAGGAAGAAATTAAAAACCAGAAAGAAGCAGAAAGAATAACCAATGATTTAAAAGATAAAAAATACAAAGTATCTAAAATAGAAAAGAAAACGGTTAAAAGAAACCCATTACCCCCCTTCACAACATCAACAATGCAACAAGAAGCTTCTAAAAAGCTTAGATTCCCCTCTTCTTTAACAATGAAAGTGGCCCAAGAATTATATGAAAAAGGGTATATTACTTATCACAGAACCGATTCTTTAAATCTTTCTTCTCAGTCTATTATTGCTGCCAAATCTTTTATTGAAAATCAATTTGGAAAAGAATATGCAACCAATGGAAGAAGATTTAAAACAAAGAAAAGAGCTCAAGAAGCACACGAAGCAATAAGACCAACAAACATTTCTAATACTTTGGATAAGTTAAAGCTAGATGATAAACAAAAAAAATTATACAACTTAATTTGGACAAGATTTACTGCTTCTCAGATGAAAGAAGCTTTATTTAGCTCTATTAAATTAGAAATATCTTCTGAAGAAAAAGATACTTTTGAAACAAACGGGCTGCACTTACTTTTTGATGGATTTCTAAAAGTTTATCCAATGAAAATAGAAGAAAAAGAAGTTCCTGAATTCGATAAAGAAGAAGCATTAAATCTTCTCGAATTAAAACCATTCCAACACTTTACCAAGCCACCCGCAAGATACAATGAAGCATCTTTAATTAAAGAATTGGAAAATAATGAAATAGGAAGGCCGTCTACTTATGCTCCTACTATTTCTACAATTCAAAAAAGAAACTATGTTGAGAAGAACAAAGAAAAAAGGTTTGTTCCCACTGAAACAGGCTTTTCGGTAAATGATTTATTAGCTGAACACTTTCCAGAAATTATTGATATCAAATTTACTGCTAAAATGGAAAATGATTTAGATGAAATAGCTGATGATGGAAAAAATTGGATAGACTTACTCAAAAACTTTTATTCTCCTTTTAATGAAAAACTGGAAAAGAAGTATAAAGAGATTGAAAAAAAGCCTACTGAACAAAAATTCGCTGAAAAAGATTGTCCTAAATGCGGAAAACCATTACTTATTAAAAAAAGCAGATACGGAGAATTCATGGCTTGCTCTGGTTTTCCAGCATGCAAACATACAGAATCAATTGGAAACAGCAATACAAAAACAGGCATGACTTGTCCTAAATGCGAACAAGGAGAAGTAATTACTAAAAAAACCAGGAAAGGAAAAATATTTTACGGATGCTCGAAGTGGCCTGATTGCGATTTTGCTTCTTGGTATAAGCCAACTGGAGAAAGATGCCCAAAGTGTAATTCTCTTTTAATTGAAAAAGGCAAAAAAATAGCTTGCGAGAATAAAGGTTGCGACTATGTTAAAAAATAAGGTAATCATTATTTTAACAATATTAATTATTGCTTGTTTTTTGTTTTATCCCAAATCAAAACCAGAGATAAAAATTATCGATCAAGAGCCTCAAACCAATGAAGAAGAATTAAAAGAAAAAATAGGCCAAATGATTATTATTGGTTTTAGAGGAATCGAGATAAACAAAGATTCTCAAATAGTTAAAGACATTAATGATTTAAATCTTGGCGGAATCATTCTTTTTGATATAGATAATCCAACAAAAACATTCCCAAGAAATATTATTAACTATATTCAGACTAAAAAATTAATCTCTGATATTAAAGAATTGTCTTCATCGAATATTTTTGTTTCAATTGACGCTGAAGGAGGATTAGTTAATAGACTTAAAGAAAAATATGGATTTATTAATATCCCTAGCGCTGAAGACATGGGAAAAGAAAATCCAGAGAAAACAAAAGAATATGCAATAATATTAGGAAAAGAATTAAAAGAATTAGGATTTAATATTAATTTTGCTCCTGTTGTTGATGTTAATACTAACAAAAATAATCCAGTAATAGGAAAATTAGAGAGATCTTTTTCGAGCGATCCGGAAAAAGTTTTCATTCATGCTTCTAGTTTTATTGAAGGATTAAATAGCCAAGGCATTATTTCTTCAATTAAACATTTTCCAGGACACGGAAGCTCTTCTTCTGATAGCCACTTAGGAATGGTTGATGTTACTAATACATATGATAATAAAGAACTTGTCCCCTATCAAAAGCTTATAGAAAGTGGATATTCTCAAATAGTAATGACCGCTCATATTATGAACACCAAGATTGACCCGGTCTACCCCGCTACCTTATCTCCATCTTTCATTAAAAAAATCCTAAGAGACGATTTAGGATTTAAAGGAGTTGTTGTTTCGGATGACATGCACATGGGAGCTATTGTTGATCATTATGGATTTAATGAATCATTAATCAAAGCAATTGATGCTGGATGTGATATTTTAATAATCTCTAATAATGGGAAGGAATACAATGAAAACACAGCAAAAGAAGCAGTTGAAGCAATATTTAATGCCGTACAAAGCGGACAACTATCTGAAGAAAGAATAATAGAATCCTATGACAGAATAAAAAATCTAAAACAAGATATTGAAATAAAATAAAGCACTTTTAAGTGCTTTTTATTAATAATGGCTCCGTAGTTTTAACAATGTCTTCGGCATTTAATGTAATAATGTGTTTAATAAGAGGTAAAAAAGACCTACTTTTTTGCCAAAAAAGAAAAGAAAGGAGAGAAACTATTTCTGCATCTATTTCTTCTAATGTAAGGCTTTCTTCTTGAAGGCCAACCTCTATCGATTTTTTAAAAATACCGGCTTTTTTATAATCAAGATAAGCAAATGTTTGCAGATCAAGTTCTTTTTGGGTTCTTAACCTTACAGACTTAACTGATATTTTAAATGGCTGATAGATATCATCGTTTTGTCTTGAAAGAGCCTTGGAGTTTAACAAATACCATGAATTTTCAAAATCCACATAAACTGCAATGTCTTCAGCATCTTCTTGTTCATAAATCATCCATTTAGGATTTACGTCAAAGAAACCAATAAACTCTTTTGTTGTCTCAATTACTTCCATTTTTACCACCATTTTTGTTTTAAATGAACATTTAAAAATTAATATAAAATGAAAATTATGTCAATTGACAAAAATATATAAATATATTATTAATATATTAGAGGTTTTACAATGACAAATGAAGAACTTAGCGTCTTTGATGAAATAATCATTATTCTTATTAGTTTGATTGGAATGTTTATCCTGGCTATCCTCTTCATTATCGATACTATTGATCGAAAATTATTTTGGAAGCATTAATTGTCTTCCTTTTTATTTACAAATTATCAACTTTAATGTATATATTAAAATATAATTAATTAAATTATTAATATGCACAAATGCAAATCAATTGTTTTTAAATGTATGGATTTTAGATTGACTAAAGAAACTAATCGCTTTCTTGAAGAAAATAATTTATTAGGAGACTGCGATATTGTTTCTATTGCAGGATCAAGCAAAGCCCTTGCTGATGGAAATGACGAAATAAAAAATCTTCTAATTAAACAAATTAAAACTTCTAAAGATCTTCATGGGGCAGAGGAAATTATCTTAATTCACCACAGCGACTGCGGAGCATATAAAGCAAGCTGTTGTTTTACTTCTCTTGAAGAAGAAAAAGGATTCCAAATAGAAGACATGAAAAAAGTAGAAAAGCTTATAAAAGAAAACTTCCCCGAAATGGAAGTTAAAAAAATCTGGGCAGAGATGAAAGATAGCGAAGGAAAAAAAGTTGATTTTTCTTTTATTAATTAGTCCTTGTGTATAATTTTTTTCATCCACTTCTTAATATCTTCTTCTGTCTCAAAATCAATAACAAGCTGAATCTTATCTTTTTTCTTTTCTAGCTTTACTTTATCAAAACTAAATAATTCTTCTAGCTTTTTTTCTAAAAATTCTTTATTAATAATTATTTTATCTATTGCAATAGGATTACCTTTTGCTCTTTTCTCAGTTTCTCTTACAGAATAATTATTCTCTAATAATTCTAAGAATAATTTCCTTCTTTCTTTCTCGTCTTTTGATCCTAATAAAGCTCTGGCATGCCCCTCAGATATTTTTTCTGCTTTAATAGCATCTTTAATTTCGTCTGATAAAGAAAGAATTCTAAAAGCGTTAGACACTGCTTCCCTACTCATTCCTACCATTTCCGCTATCTCCTTATCTAATAAACTAAATTCTTTCCTCAATCTCTCAAAAGCTTCTGCTTTATCAACAACATTAAGATTTTTTCTTTGAATATTTTCAATTAATGCAATCTCTAATTTTTCTTGATTAGATCTTTCTTTAATAATAACTGGTATTTGTTTTAATCCAGCTCTTCTTGACGCTCTCCACCTTCTTTCTCCAGCAATAATCTGATATTCGGCCATCATCCCCCCTGAACTTGTTTTTCTCTCGATTTTAGTAACTATTATTGGTTGTAATAATCCGTATTTTTTAATTGAATCTGCTAATGAATTTAATTCTTGATCATTAAATTCTTTTCTTGGTTGATATGGATTAGGTTTAATTTTATCAATCTCAATCCAAAAAACAAACTCTTTTGCGGGCTCTGTACTTTTTCCTGTATTTTGATCTTTTTTAGGAATCAATGATTCTAAACCTTTTCCTACCATGAGTTGTATTATATCAGAATTTAATTATTTGCCAAATTTTTATGCCTTTTGGATTATTTCTTTTGCTAGTTCTCTAAAAGCATGGACAGCAGAAGAATTTGGCGCTGATCTTAATATTGTTTTTCCTCCTATCGGAGATTCTGATAAGGCGACTGTTCTGGGAATTACTGTATCGAACACATATCCAGGGAACGTCCTCCTTAAATCTTTTGCAATCTTTTGAGCTACCTTATTTCTTCTGTTATACATTGTTAAAACAGAACCCAAAATTTTTACTTCCTTTTCTAAGTTTTCATTAAGCAACTTGATATTAAATAAAAGCTGCTCTAATCCCTCCATTGCTAGATATTCGCATTGCACTGGTATTAATACTTCATCAGCAGCAACAAGAGCATTAATTGTTAATATTCCTAAACTAGGAGGGCAATCAATAATTACAAAATCATATTCATCTTTCACTTTGTCTAAAGTTTCTTTTAGTTTAAATTCTCTGTCTTTCAAATTAATCAATTCAATATTAGCTCCTGCTAGATTATATGAAGTAGGCATAATATCAAAAGCTAAGAATGGTGTTTTTCTAATAATCTCTCTTGGTGATATTTGTCCCAAGATTGCTTCGTATAAAGAAACAGACAAGTCTCTTGGTTTAATGCCCAAAGAAAAAGTTGCATTAGCTTGAGGATCAAGATCAACTAGTAAAACTTTCTTGCCGAAAGCAGTCAAAAACACTGGCAAATTAACAGCAATAGCTGTTTTACCAACTCCTCCTTTTTGGTTAGCTATGGCAATTATTCTACTCATTATTATGATTATACTACTAATGAAAAAAATTTACAAATGCAACCTTTTATGATAAATATACTTTAAGCCGAAGTGGCGGAACTGGCAGACGCGTAGCACTCAAAATGCTATGGGAGTAATCCCGTGAGAGTTCAAGTCTCTCCTTCGGCACAATTGACTAAACATTTCTCTTGTGTTAATACTTATTTGGTTGAGAACTCTCAGCCAGATCTTTTAAAAAAAGTGATGACTATGGGATTCTTCTGGACAACGGCTACTTCTGTTTCTTCAACAGAAAAAAATGACTCTGTCTTTCTAATCTGCAAGATTATGAGATGGAGCAGAAACATGACCGCCATCGAACAATTCCTCGCAGAGAGGAATAGAAAAGGAGAATACGATGAATATATTTTTGTTTACGATAAATATGGCCCTAAGCTGTATTTTGTGGAAGCAAATGGATCAACAAAAATTGTAACCCAGGGGGGATTTTTCTGGAGAACGGCAACTATTCGTTCAATAGAAAAAGGACGTCATGTTTTTAATCTTAATATTACGATGAGATGGAATAAAAACATGGCTGATGTTGAACAATTTCTTCCAAGAATAAATAACAAAGGCCGATATGATGAATATCTTTTTACTTATAACAAGGAAGGTCTTCGTCTCTATTTTGTTGGAGAAGATGGATCAACGGCAAGAATAAACCTAGGACAATTATTCTGGACAACGGCTTATTATCTTGAAAGCCAAGGAGAAAAATCTATAATAGAAAACGCTGAGATCTTAAGATGGGCCTTAAGTATGGAAGATCTCCAAAAATTTTTCCAGGAAAATAGTAAAAAAGGGGAATTCAAAAAAATCTTTGTTTATAATAAGAATGGATTGGAACATTATTCCGTTCGAGGGAACGGAGAAGTGGAGCTTATAGAATATTAAGCTTCTTTTTTATTACAAAACATCTTTCTCCACCCTTTCTCCAGGTAAAGTAGTTTTTTGAGGATAGATTTTTCTTCCAGGATAAATTAAGGTTCCAATGCCTGTTTTGGAATTATCTCCAATTATTGTTCCAAATTTAACTCTTTTAGTATCAATTAGTTTTCCGTTAACAAAGGTTGATATTGTTTTTTTATCATGTCTTAGGTTAGCAATAATTGTTCCTGCACCTAAATTACAATTTGATCCAATAATTGAGTCTCCAACATATGATAGATGAGGAACATTGGTATTATTGCCAATAATGGTGTTTTTTATTTCAACTGCTTGCCCTATCTTACAATTATCTCCAATAACAGTATATGGTCTAAGGAAACAATTAGGTCCAATAGAACAATTCTTTCCAATATATACTGGTCCTTCAATGTATGCTCCACTTTTAATAACTGTTCCTTGTTCAGCAATCACTGAACCATTAATAAAAACATTGTTTTCTCTTTTAGCTTTAAATGTTTTCTTCTTTTTACTAAAAAGACATTCCAAAGCATTAAAAACATCCCAAGGGTATGACGCTGGAAACCAGTTGTCAGCTTTGACAATAAATAGTTTGTTTTCTTTAATAAAAGACTTAATGTAGTCAATGAATTCATATTCTCCTCTTTCAGATTTATCAATCTCTATACTGAGAATGTTTTTAGGTAAAAAGTATAATCCTGTATTAACTAGGTTAGACGTGGGATTTTCTGGCTTTTCAATAATATTTTTAATTATTCCCTCCTCTTCAAAAACTATGCCAAAGGCTGAAGGATTCTCATGTTCCTTAACAAGAACACAAGGAAATCTTTTGATTGCTTTTTCAATATCTTCTTTGAAATAGAAGTCATCTCCATTCAAAACAAGAAATTGATCTTTAATCAATGGATAGCATAATTTAATTGCTCCACCAGTTCCATTTAATTCTTCTTGAAGAATATACTTTATCTTTATTCCTTCAAAATTATCACCGATTAATTCCTTAATTAATTCTTTTTTGTAATTAATGATTATAAAAACTTCATGAATTAATCCTTTCAATTGTCTCAGATTGTGTTCAAGAATTGACTCTCCCATTACAGAGAACAATGGCTTTGGTGTTGTCAAAGACAATGGCTCAAACCTTGTTCCTTTTCCTGCTGCTAAAATTATTGCTTGCATACTAATTTCATAATAATATTTGCTAATTTGTCTGGATCATGAATTATCTCACCATCTCTAAGAATAATATCTTCTTCAATAAATTTATCTGATTTTTTATGATATTTGACTAAATCTATTAATTCTTCATGTTCTTCTTTAAAGTTTTTTAGTTTTTGTGGAGGAATTTCTTTATTATTTAGAATAACATAATCAAAAGGACATTGTAAATGTTTTTCTACTAAATTAACAAAATCTTCCACATAAAATCCATTTGATTCTCCTTTTTTATTCATTAAATTGGGAATGTATATTTTAAGAGCCCTGCTATTTCTTATTGCTTCACAAAGCCCATTAACTAATAAAACCTGCATTAAAGAAGAATAAATATCTCCCGGACCAATGATCACAGCATCAGCTAAGCCAATTCTTTTTACTGTTTGAGGGCAGACATTAACTTCTGGTCTTAAAAAAATTTTTTCAATCTTCAAATTAGCATTATGTTTAGGAATATCAATATTTGTTTCTCCAACTATTTCTTCGCCATTTTCTAAAATAGCTACTAAATCAGAATTATGAATTGTTGAAGGAATAATTTTATGTCTACCCAAAAAAGAATTTAGTTTTTCAAATACTTCTTTGTATGAACCTTTATTTAAGACTAAGGCTGTGAAAATAATATTTCCCAAAACATGTTCATTTAGATTCCCCTCATTAAATCTAAAATTTAATAATTCTTTGTCTTCAAAAGAAAAATTAGCTAATTCAATAAAGGCTCTTCTTAAATCTCCCGGAGAAATAATATTATAGTCATTTCTTAATTTTCCTGATGATCCTCCCGAATCTAAAACAGCAGAAACAACTGTTAAATCAACGTTTCTTTTTTTTAAACCCCTTAAGACTGCTTTTGGCATTGCATTACCTCCGCCAATACAAACAATTTTTTTTGGTTTTGATCTAAAATTAAACATTTTTATTAATCATTTCTTCGAATGTTTCTTTATTAGAAGAATAAAATATTCCCAATGGAATCTTTCCTTCACCATTATAATTCCATTCTTCTATTAACTTTCTTGCTTCTTCCTTTGACCTATTTTCTTCTTTTAATTCGTATACTCTTTCATTGTAAAATTTGGAAGTATCGTAAAAAGAAGGACAAGGTTGAAGAATTTCAATAAAACTAAAACCATTATGATTAATTGCTTTTTCAATTAATAATGACAAGTGATCAATCTTAGAAGAATATCCTCTAGCAATAAAAGTTGCATTAGAGTCAAGCATTAATTCTAATGAATTTAAAGGATCTTCAACTGACATTCCTGGACTCGCCTTAGATTTTAAACCCTTAGGAGAAGCTGCTGTAAATTGACCAGTAGTTAAGGCGAATAAACGATTATTATGCATTAAAACGGTAATGTTTGAATTTCTTTTAGCTAAATGAATTAAATGAGATATCCCTTCATTTAAAGCGGCCCCATCTCCAATAAAAACAATTACTTTTAAACGAGGATTACCTAATTTTATTCCTGCTGCAGTTGAAATTGATCTTCCATGTAAAGAATCAAAACTACTTATGTTCAAATAATCAATAATTTTAGAATTACATCCAATATCAGAAACAATAACAAGATTTTCTTTATCAAAAGACTCTATTGCTTTTTTAAATGACGCCAAGATTCCAAAATTACCACATCCTGGACACCAAGTATTGATTGCTTTTGTTTGTAAATTATCCATATATTTTCTTTAATTCAATTTCTAACTCTTCTTCAGTAAATGGCCTGCCATCATATTTTAAAATATTATCATCAACCTTAATTCCGTATTGATTCAATAATTGACTTAATTGACCAATTGCACTAGCCTCAATACAAACAATTTTTTTAGATTTTTCTAATGCTTGCAAAACTTGTTTTTCGGGAAAAGGCTCCAAAACAATTAATTGAACCATTTTTAATTTTAATTTTTCGCAAACTGTTTTAACTACTCCCTTTAAAGAGCCGTAACAAATAACAACTTTTTCTAAGTTTTCTCCATAAACATTGATTGCTTCTAAAGATTTTATTTCTTTTTCCATTGATTCAAATTTCTTTAATCTTTTTTCTTGCATTTGTTTAATAACCTCCTTGTCTTCTGTAGAAATTCCCATCTCGTCATGTTCATAGCTTGTTGCTTTAACTATTTCTTTGCCACCAGGAAAAAATAAAGGAGAAATACCATTTTCAGTAATCTGGTATCTCTTGTATTCTCCGTTGCCATTCCATAATAATGGTTCTTCTTTTTTAATTTCAGCTTCATTAAAACTAAAAGTGCTTTCAGATAAGTTTTTATCAATCAAAATAATTGATGGTGTTTGATATTTCCACGCTAGATTAAGAGCTTTGGCACTCCAAATAAATGATTCGTTAGCATCTCCAGGAGCAAATATAAATCTTTTAAAATCTCCGTGTCCAGAGTTAAGGGTAAATAATAAATCACCCTGTCCACTATAAGTTGGGACACCTGTTGCTGGCCCTGGTCTTTGACTATTAACTATTACAATTGGAACCTCTGCCATTGCTGCTAAACTAATTCCTTCTGTCATCAAAGCAAAACCCCCACCAGAAGTTCCAACCATTGTTCTTTTTCCAGCAAAAGCTGATCCAATACCAGCATTAATAACAGCAATTTCATTTTCCAATTGGACAGTTAAAATATTACTATGTTCTCCTAAATAATTTAAAATTCCTGTAGCTGGAGTCATTGGATAAGCTATATATATTTCAAGACCTGCTTTTACTGCTCCTAAAGATAAAGCTTCGTTACCAGTTAATAATGGTCTATTTTCTCCTATTTTTTCTATTTTTAAAACTGGATCTATAGAATCGTATACTTTTTTAGCTATTTCTAAATTCTTTTCAATTTCTTTTGAAATCTCTTTTTCTAAAACATCTTTTAAAAAATTAAAATCTAAACTAACAACTTTGGCAAAACCACTAATTAAAGCGGTGTTAGCCATAATTGAAATGCCTCCTACCTCTTTAGTAATTGTTTCTATTGCAATCCCAACTCCTTTTTCATTTTCAATTTTATCTTTATTAAAAATTAATATTCCATCATTATCTAAGTTATTAATATGTTCATCTATTGTTTTTTCATCTAAAGCTAATAAAAAATCAATTTTTTCTTTAGAGCAATTATATTCTTTATCTGAAATTCTAATTAATGAAAAACTATGTCCTCCTTTTATAAGAGACTGATAATCGTCATAAATAAAAACATTGTAGCCTAAGCTACTAAAAATTTTTGCGATAATTAATCCTGCTTTTCTTGACCCTTGGCCAGCAGCACCGCCTATTAAAATTGAGAAATCTTTGCTATTCATCACCGTCATTATAGCATATAATTACTCAACTGTCACACTTTTAGCTAAATTTTTAGGTTTATCAATATCTTTACCCAAAGAATCTGCAAAATAATAAGCAAACAAATGAAGAGGAATGACTGAAAGAATTGGAGTTAGCATTTCTAATGTTTTTGGAATATAAATCACATCATCAGCAATTTCTTTGATTTCTTTATTTCCCTCTGTTGCAATTGCAATAATTTTTCCTTTTCTTGCTTTTATTTCTTCAATATTAGCTATCATTTTTTCATAGACAGAATCTGTTGGACAAATTGCAATAACAACACAATTTTCATCTATTAAAGCTAATGGTCCATGTTTCAATTCTCCACCTGCTAATCCTTCAGCATGGATATAAGATATCTCTTTTATTTTCAAAGCTCCTTCTAGAGCAATAGGATAATTATACTTTCTTCCAATAAAGAAAAAATCTTTTTTCTGATTATACTTTTCAGCTATTTTTTTAATTTCTTCTTTTTTATCTAATATTTTTCTTGCTAAATTTGGCAATTCTTTTAAACATTGAACAATTTTTTTTCCTTCAACTAAAGACATGTTTCTTTGACGGCCTAAACAAACTGTAATCATGGCCAAAGTAGTTAATTGGCCTAAAAATGCTTTAGTTGAAGCAACAGCAATTTCTGGTCCTGAACGAGTATATACTCCTGCATCAGTTTCTCTGGATTGAGAAGATCCAACTACATTAGTAATTCCTAAACAAAGAGCTCTTTTTTCTTTCATTTCTCTTAATCCTGCTAAAGTGTCTGCTGTTTCGCCTGATTGAGAAACAAAAATAGCAGCAGTGTTCTTATTGATAATTGGCTTTCTATATCTAAACTCAGAGCCAATATCACTTCTAGCCAATAAATCAGCATGTTCTTCAAACATATACTCTCCAACCTTACAAGCATAATTAGCAGTGCCACAACCAATCAAAAATAAATCATCGACTTCTCTTAATTTGTTTTTAACAGATTCTAGCCCTCCTAATTTTACATTACCTTCATCTACAACAAGTCTTCCTCTTATTGCATCTTCAATAACATTAGGCTCTTCCATTATTTCCTTAAGCATGAAATGTTTATATCCTCCCTTTTCTGCTTGTTCTATATCCCATTCAATTAATTCTGGCTCTTTTTTTAATTCTTTATCTTCTTTTAAAACTGTTATTAGACCATCTTTTTTAAGAACAGCTATTTCTTTATCTTCTAAAATAATTATTTGCCTAGTTGTTGTTAATATTGCAGAAGCATCAGAAGCAACTATAAAATCTCCGCCATTAACTCCAATGACTAACGGAGAAGAAAGTCTTGCCACAACAAGCTTGTCAGGTTCTTTAGTAGAAATAACAGCTAAACCATAGGTTCCCCTTACATCTTTAAGAGCTCTGGTTACTGCTTGTTCTAAATTATCTTTGTAGTATTTTTCAATCAAGTGAGCAATCACTTCTGTGTCTGTTTCTGAAGTAAAAACATGGCCCTCTTCAATTAGTTTTTCTTTCAATGATTTATAGTTTTCAATAATACCATTATGAACAACAAATATCTCTTTTTTACAATCCCAATGAGGATGAGCATTTTCTTCAGTAACTAATCCTGTTGTTGCCCAGCGAGAATGACCAATTGATAAATTACCCTTAAAACCACTTGATAAGAATTCTTTTTCTGTTTTTTCAATTTTGCCAACCCTATTAAAAACATTAGCTTTTCCTTCATCAATAAAGCAAAAACCATAACTATCGTATCCGCGATACTCTAATCTTTTAAGTCCTGAGAAAACTATTGAGACGCTATCCTTATTTCCGATATATCCAACAATTCCACACATACGTTTATTTATTAATTATTAGATTTATTATAATAACAAATAACAACCATTCTGTCAATAGTAAATTTCAATTAATATATTCCTTATTTTTTCAATATAATATTGATTAATTTATTCGAAACAAAAAGAGTTTTTTGTATTTCTTTATTTTGAGTCCATTTTTTAATGATTTCTCTTTGTAAAGCAATATTTTTAACATTTTCTTCACTTGAATCAACTTCTATCTCTACCCTATCTCTTACTTTTCCATCAACTTGAATTACAATTTCTACTTTTTCTTGTGTAATTATATCTTTGTTATATTCTGGCCATTTATCACAAGAGTTTTTATCTACACCAATAATTTCGCTTAACTCATTTGATAAATGAGGCGCAAAAGGAGAAATTAGAAGTAAAAGCATTTTTAAAGTTTCTTTGTTTGCTTTTTTATTTTCAGCAAAATTTAAAAATTCCATAAAAAACGCAATCGAAGTATTAAATTTCATTTTTTCAATATCTTCTGAAACTTTTTTATTCAACTTATTAATCTCAACAAATAATTCATCTTCTTTTTCGTCTTTGTTTTTAATTACAAAATCCCATAATCTATTTAAAAATTTATGCACTCCTTTAACCCCTTGTTCATTCCAAATAATCGCTTGTTCAAAAGGGCCCATAAACATTTCGTAAACTCTCAAAGTATCTGCTCCGTATTTTTCAATTATTTCATCTGGCGAAACAATGTTCCCTTTTGATTTAGACATCTTTTGTCCATCAGAAGCTAATATTAATCCAACATTTTTTAGCTTAAAAAACGGTTCTTTAGTTGAAACAAATTTTAAATCAAATAAAAATTTATGCCAAAATCTTGCATATAATAAATGAAGAACTGCATGTTCTGCTCCGCCAACATATAAGTCAATGGGCATGAAAAACTTTTCTTTTTCTAAATCAACAAACTGATCATTATTTTTAGGATCAATAAATCTTAAATAATACCAGGAGCTTCCTGCCCACTGAGGCATGGTATTGGTTTCTCTTTTTGCATTGCCTCCACATTTGGGGCATTTAACATTAACAAAAGATTCTATCGCAGACAAAGGAGATTCTCCTGTTCCAGTAGGTTCATATTTTTCAATATAAGGAAGCTCTACTGGTAAATTATAGTCCGGAACCATTCCGCATTTTTCACAATGAATAATTGGTATTGGCTCTCCCCAATATCTTTGTCTTGAAAAAACCCAATCTCTTAATTTATAATTAACTTTTTTTCTCCCCCCCAAAGCCTCTCCTATTTTCTCTCTTGCTTCGTAAGATTTTAATCCATTAAATTTTTCTGAATTGAAAAGAACCCCATCTTCTACAAAAGCGTGATCTTTTTCTGAATCAACAACAAAAATAATTTCTAAATTATATTTTTTAGCAAAATCAAAGTCTCTTTCATCATGAGCTGGAACTGCCATTACTGCTCCTGTTCCATAATGGCTTAAAACATAATCTGCAATGAATACTGGTATTTCTTTCTGATTAGCAGGATTAATAGCTTTTATTCCTTTTAGTTCAACTCCTGTTTTTTCTTTAACCTCGCTTATTCTTTCTCTTTCACTTTTATTCCTAGCTTTTTCTATATACAAATCAACCTCTTCTTTATTCTCTAATCTTAATTGCTTAACAAGAGGATGCTCAGGAGCTAGAACCAAGTAAGTACATCCGAATAAAGTATCCGCCCTAGTGGTAAAAACTGGAACATTGATATTATTAATCTTAAAATCTATTTCCCATCCTTCACTTCTCCCAATCCAATTTTTCTGCATTTCTTTAATTTTATCTGGCCAATCAAGAGAATCTAAA
>Ga0116174_10001816_pt1 | contig 19049 bp, 13 predicted proteins | sample AD_UKC087_MetaG_FD_89801 | JGI IMG/M metagenome (GOLD analysis project Ga0116174, IMG submission 89801) | Active sludge microbial communities of municipal wastewater-treating anaerobic digesters from USA - AD_UKC087_MetaG | ecosystem: Engineered > Bioreactor > Anaerobic > Digestate | place: USA...
CATCTTGTCACTGCTTCTCCTGATTTAGATGCTAAAATCAGGTTCGTACCCCCTATCCTTCTGGATAATATCGCTGTCCAGCTCGGTGATTGGAGTGGTTACCATCTGCTGGCTCAGCACCAAGATTTGGCGAGCTGTGAGGAGGCCAGCACATGGTATACAGTTTATGAACTGGAACTTGTGCTGGATATCGCAATCGCTGTTGGGGCTATGGGAATGAGATATAAAGGCATCGAGGTAGCATTGATCAAAGCTATCGCCCACTTGGACTGCCAAGAATTGAGTCAAAGTAGTCCAGAAGCAGTGCGGCGAACGATACTGCAAGTCCACAAAACGTGATCCGGGAACATCTCCCAAACAGCCCGGATCCTGAACGTCACGCAGGCCACCCTGAAGGATAGGAGCAAAACCCTAAACGGTAGCGAATAAAGCATCTGAGGGACTGGGGGGAGCGGGTGCTGGCCTTGCGCGAGCAAACCCGCTATGGATCGCAGTGGCTAATGGAAAAACTGGAGGAAGTGGCCGGGATACGACTTTCCCACCATGCAATCCGCAACATTCTCAGGTGTCATTTCGTCAGCAAAACGGCTCATAAACTCCACAAAAAGCCAAACGTGCCTTTGTCAATTGGTATCAGGCCAAAGCTTTCGAGATCGTCTAAATTGACCTCAAATACATCATTGACTAAAAGGCGCTTTCGACGGAGAACAAATCCAACACCACTATGCACACAATCTGCCCCTCTATCAGCAGTCCGCTCTTAATGTTAACTCCCGCTTCAAGCTGATGGCCTATTCTTATCAGCGTAACTGGATCAGTGGACTCGCTTTTTTTCTTTAGGCCCTTTCCAAACAGCCCCAGACTTAATTCATCGGGTTCCGCCCGACCCGCTTGACTTCCCTTACGCAGGTGGGGTAGAGCGCCCGTACGCTTCACCCAGCCTACAACTTCCAATGCGCAACCCAACACATCCTGTGCATTGCAGGCTTCAGCATGTACGTCAAAACACCCTCTTCAGCCTCGTCTCGGTGTGCCTCTCTGTGAAACGGATTAAAGGCTAACGAAAAGGGTTACTTTGAATCAGAAGCAAAATCTATCTAATCTCCAAGTGCGCAGATTGTTTTGTTTGGATAAACCGAAAACCTGTTTTTACTTCATTTGTTTCGCCTATTCTATTGGGAGTAGCCAAACAGGAAAAATAAGGCGGAGTGAATATGAAATAAATAGTATGTCCAGTTTGATTTGCATCCATCTCTTTTCTCAGGCAATATTAGTGAAACATGGATGTCAGGATGGACATTGTTTCACGTGAAACATGTCCGGACTGTAAATCATTTAAACCTGGAGAACAAGTCGCGATCGCAGCCTGAACGCTTCGACAACTTTTTGATAAGTTTGGAAGTGTTCAATTGAATGATCGTTATTCCGGCTATGTTTCACGTGAAACATTAATCGCTATTGAGGCTGCTGTCTTGCTTAAAACCCCCGGGCCATCGCACTGGTGTCGTCCATTCCCATGTTGAAGGTGGTATTTGGGACAATAGCCAGAAACTCTGATCAGGCGCGAGAGATGTTCCAGCCCTTCGTTGGCCTGGATAAATTCGCCCAGATGGTTGGAGAGTCTTCAAAACAGTTTTTTTCGAACAGGTTTTTGCTGGTGGAAATGACCAAAGGGTAGATTTGTCCCTCAAGCAGGTCCTGGGAAAAGTGCGTTCCCAGTGATGGTTCAGCGTCCATGACGTTTTCGCCGAGATATTCAATTAATGCTTTGCGGTTAAAAATATCGAACTAATCTATGTGAACCCCGAGTTCAGGCTTGGAGCTCCAGCGGCCTGACCCAATGGTGTTATGGTTTTTCTCCTCGAGCGCGCTGTTTAGTTTTTCGTTATCCTTTTGAGTTTAAATCGATCCTGGGTGTGTTTGGTCGAGAAAATATGCCCCGATGGGCACGTAAAGCACGTAGTGAATATTTTCCAGGCGACTGCCAGAAACCAGACTGGGGGCTGAACAGTTTGTCTGCCTGAAAAATGCTGCCTGACATCGATGCGGCGGCGCCTTCTTTGAGTATCGCCAGCGGACGGCACTGGGCAGCGTCCGCTTGATGGAAGGCTGGAGGTGGCTATCATCAATTCGAGCGGTGAATTCAATGTCTACAGGGGTTGATACTCACGCTCCAACGTCCGCGAAGACTCTTTCATCTTTGTTGGGAAGTTCGTCTGATTCATTGGTCCATCAAAATTCAGAATCAAATTTCGCGGACTGCCATCGACTAGCGTGCTGCGCTGGGAGCTGATGCAGCCTTCGCTTGCTACTGCGCAAGATAACACCGGCAAGGAGTCTGACAAGCAAGGAGTCTGACCGCTGATCATTTGGTGAACCGACAAAATGATAAATTCGTTGCTTCCAGGTCGATCAGGTCAATGTATTATTGGGAATAATGTTTGATCCGCAGTGTATCGCTGGATGGTTTGCGCGTGGGATGGGAAAGGCCGCCAGGCGGGGATAGTCGTTGCCAATTCTGTCCACTGCCCGCTGCCTGACCCATAGACCATTCTTATGAAACCATCGCAAGTTCCGACTTGCGGTGATTAACGGTGCGTATTATAGTGTGGCTGAAATCTGCCCAGCTAACTGCGGGCAATAATAATGGCTGTCAGCCTGTCCTCCGACCACTTGGATCAGCAAGACCATATGCTCGTTGTAATCGAACAATCCGCGGCTCTTGCGGTATTGAATGGGGCTGGGTTGAGCGTGGAGACGCAAATGTGCCGTTACCTTAATGCGCGTAGGTGTATTATAACTTGCCCTGATTGCGCAAAAAGATGCTGTCGTACTTGCCTGTGAAGGATGTGCCGAGGTTGTCCTCCAGCGAACTCGACGGTATGACAATCAACGGCCGTTTTTCGTCATCAAGAGATATTGCAGGACTCTCGACGGAAAGCCGCTTCCTTCGTATTCCTTGACGGTCAGCGGATAGTCAGCGCGCATCCGCTCATCAGTTTTGTGTTTTCGGTCGTTCCAGCGCAGCAGGTTATTGATCGACATGAAGGTGTGCAACAGGCAGCGCTTAAATAGAGGAAACCGGCTGTCTCAGCATATTTTTGATTTCGTCGCTGGTTTTCTTTCAGGATGCGCATCACCAACAGCATACCGGCAGCTTACCGCCAATGTGACCTTGTCCCGGTTTGTATAGTGCCTGATGTCAACCAGGTCTGAAATTGAAAACCAATCCTGGTGATATAGCGAGCTGATTATTTTGCGGATCAAAACTACTTTAATCTCGCACAACTGGAAATATCACGCCCGCTGGTCTTCTTCAGGGTTTTCAAGCGTCATTCCCTGAGTAAAAAGCAGCTCCAATGGGGCGGTTTCAGGGTTGAAATCGATCTGAGCGTCATGACCGTTGATGCCGCGCTCTGATAAAACCTGCTCGACAATTTCCGACAGCTCCTCATAAGGCAGGTTGTAAGCGAAATATTGGTCAGTCAACTGATCGAGGATAACTCCGCGCCGATATTCCCAGACTTCCGCTGATTCCTGGTTGATCGGGTCAGAAATGCCTTCAAATTCCTGGGTTTTGAGCGCCCGCTGGTTAGCTTCATGATGGAGTTTTGGGAGGTCGATGATCCCCGCTTTGGCGAGACGCTGGCGCATCAGCTCGCGGATGCGCGGCTGCAGCAATGGATACTGTGCTAAAGTCAGATAGATGCTGATAATGCGTTCTGAACTGCTGCTGGTCATTGTCATGACTCACCTCGGGGCTGATATGGCATGATTTTATCATTGCAAATATAAATGTCAGTGGAAACCTGGTGCACAAGCACTGCGCGATGCCGCTGCCCGCCATTTTTTCAAGAACTGCTGCGCAGCGGAGGTTTTCGCGGAGATTTCTGATTGGTTCGTTTGATTTGCCATTCTGTGATGGGCGATTTAACGAAAAAGCGGCGCAAACGCGCCGCTATGCAATCTCAACGAAAGAGATTACCTCGAAATATTCATCGGCATGATGATATGTTTAAAGCTGTCATCTCCCACCGGGCGGATCATGCCTGGTGTGTTCGCGGCGTTCGTCTCGATCAGGACATTGGCCGTGCGAATGACCTCAAGCGCTTCGCGCAAATAACGGATATTGAACGAAATCAAGAGCGGACTGCCATCAACTGAGGCATCCACAATCACTTCGCTGGTGCCGGTTTGTTCCGAAGCAGCCGAAATCTGCATCTGGGATGCCTGACTGCCGCCGTTTTCGGGCTGAATGTCAATCTTGGCGACATAATTGCCTTCGCGGGCAATGATCTCAGTCTGGCGGCATGCCTTGAGCAGGCCGGCGGTTGAGAGTACTGTGCGAGTCTTGAAGGACTGAGGCACAATCGCCTGGTAATTTGGGAAGTTGCCCTCGATTAACTGCGAAACCAACTCAACATCGGTCAGATGGAAGATTACCTGTCCACGGCCGGGCGGAAAGGCCATCAGCAGTGTCTCATCGCCATTCACAGCCACTCTCGCCAGTTCCGAAAGCGCCCGCGCCGGGATCAAAGCGTCCAGTTTCTGTGTCGGTTTTTGGGCAACCGCGTTTTGTGTGATCGAGATGCGGTAGCCATCAGTAGCTGCCATCACCAGGTTGTCGCCTTCGAAGGTCATGTGCACGCCAGTCAGGTTGGGGCGGGTGTCTTCAGTCGAAGCAGCGAATACCACCTGCTGGATCATCTCTTTAAAATTCGCCACGTTCAGAGGGATTGCGGTATCCATGTCCGGAGCGGGCATGGGCGGGAATTCCTCAGCGCTGATGCCTTTAATATCGGTGTTCAAGGTGCCACATTTCACATTCAATGTCTGCGTGTGCCCGTCTACGGTCAGGGTCACGCTGTCGTTGGGCAGGTTATTAACCAGGTCGGCGAAAGTTCGCGCAGGTACCGTAATGGCGCCTTCTTCAGTAACACTTCCGCCAATCCACGCGCTGATGCCTAACTCAAGATTGGTAGCGGAAAGTCTCAGCCGGCCTTCATCCGTTTTAATCAGGATGTTCGAGAGCACTGGCAGGGTTGAACGCGAGGTTACCGCGCGGGCAACCACGGCAACACCGTGGGCAAGTTGTTGTTGCTGAACAGTAACTTTCATCGAATCCTCCGCAAAAAAAGGCGAAATTTATCAATTAAGTATACCGTGAAGGCGGCATTATGACCAGTTTTAGGTCACATCCCATATCGTATCTTATTTTTCAGTAAAGCCTCCAAATCAAAGTGTACAGCGAGGGCTCTTTTAGATTAAGTTTCCATTTCGCCTGGAAATAAACATTGGTTTTGAATGGTAAAAAAAGATGGGATAAGCGAGAAAAAGTATGTTTGCCGTAAATTGATTGTCAAAACGAGTTAAATTCATTTGGACCTCCCCCGTAGAAGGTTGGCGTAACTGGAAGGGATGAACACACTGATAGACGATGCAAACTTCGGCAAACACAAAAAACACTCTCTTCAGTCTCGCTGCGCTTGCCAGAGGCTGACCCAAAAGCCTGGAATTAGAAAAAAATTCACTAAAAGTGGGGGCAATGTTTTTTTTATCCTATAAAAAGCAGTGCATTCCCAAAATAATGGCAAAAAAAGACCTGAAAGTGGGGATGCAAAATCCTGACTTTGGCTTTTGGGTCAGCCTCCTCGTACAGGTCTCTTCTGATCAACCCAATTTCTTTTTTGTCGGGTTTCACCCGACCTGCATTTTTACGCAGGTTGGGTGGAGCGACTACGTACCTAGCCCAACATACACCTTCTGGAGCGCAACATAATAGAGGTGCGCGCGCCCGGGCAGTGCACGTACAAAGTGGGGTTGACCACGCCGGAAGAAACGGACGTGGAGGTCATCAGGCTGTTGACCCTTGTCTATCATCAGAATTAACTCTTTACATTATTGCATCGAAACGAATTATTTAGAAAGGGTCGACAAAATAAACCTGGACGAGCATCCGAAAATATGAAAAATTAGCGCGTGGTCATCACTGCGCTTTTAATCTTTACAAACTGCTAATGGACCTATTAACTGGAACGAAAACATTCCTTGTGGCATTTTGTGACAATTGGAGAATAGCCTGCTGACCGCTTGTTTTGATCTGAATATATGGATAATTACACAGATAGCTTCCTTATAGGATAGGCTAATCGATGTATTTCGGGGTTCCTTTCTATATTTTTGCTAACTGTTTAAAGACCAAATAACTTATATTTCGCAATATTTACGTATTTGGGGTTTGATAATCGCCACCGGCTTATTATAATATGGATAGAAATTGAATTTCGAAAGGGGCATATGATGAAATTTCAAATTATTAGGTTGGTATCAATTTATCATATTATCGTCATTGTTGTGACAGGGTGTACTCCGATCTTGCGGCAGATAGATGGTTTGCTCGAACTGGCTGGTCTAAACAAATCAGATGGTTCAGATGAACGCGCAAACGATAAGGTAGATAGCCCACCTAAGCCTATATCAGAGGATAAGGCAGTGGGTTCCACCTGGTTTGGGATGGGTTCCAATACCCACATGAGGTCGAATCAAATCGATAGTGACTACGCAGAAATGGCACAATTAGGCGTTAAGATGGTTCGGGAAGATATACCCTGGCAGGAGGTTCAAACTGGGGTTAACAGTTATAACCTTGATTATCGCGGAGGGATTCTTCAGCAGGCGGTTGCGTCGGCTGAGCGTTATGGATTAAATATCGTCGCGTTATTAGCTTATTCGCCCCCTGAGCATCTGTCTTACAGCACAGAGGCAGAATTTATTGAATATTGGAAAGGTTATGTTCGATCAGTCGTAGATCGTTATGGCGACCAGATTGATTATTGGGAAGTTGGAAACGAAGTTAATACCTGGTGGCATAAAGTCAGAGGAAAAACGGAATTTGAACCTGGCGTTTATATGAAAATGCTTTATGAGGCATGGGAGGTCATCAAGAAAGCTGACCCGAGTGACACGGTAATCTTGTCATCCCTCGTCAATATTGATAGCGCTGCGGCAGGCTTGGACCCCTTTGAGACTCTTCGCCGACTTGCCGACTTAAATGTACAACGTTATTGTGATGCGCTTGCTTTGCATGTATATTGGCCAAACATGGATCCGGATCAGGTAAAGACCAATATTATTTTTGGTGAAGAACAAGCATCCAACATGGTTGATTATGTGAAAACGTTCATTGAACAGAGTGAGCGATACTTGGGAAAGAGACTCCCGATATGGATTACTGAGACTGGCTATGATCTTGATTGGCTCGAGAATTTTCGCTCAGACTACCATCTTGAATTAGGTCAATTGCAAGCGGTCATGCTGCTGAAAACTTATGTATCCTTGCTTTCAATTCCAGAAGTTCAAAGCGTATTTTGGTACAGCTGGCTGAATGACGAAACCGACCAGAACTTCGCTATCTCTGCCTCTGCGAAGGAGACGTTTCAGACAATGACATCCGCGATTGGTCAAGGCAGAAGTGTTGGCCGGTTTGACGCATTCTCAGCCCAAGGAGAGCTTCTGGAGCCGATAATGGACTATCGTTTCGAACGTGGCGATGGAAAGATAATCAGTTACAGTTGGTCTCGGGTGCCAGGCACGGACAATGAGTGGGCGAGGTTGGAACCAGTCGAACCAGGGTTGGTCCTTCGCTATAATCCGGACAAGAATTTCACTGATCAGCCGGGAGCAATTGGACCGGAAGATCCATTCCTGGTCGGGCTGATACCTGCCATGCTTATTGGCGAAATTTCGCCATCAGCGCATATTGTTATCGGCGACGTGTCCGCAGCAGTCACCCCACCTCTTGTTTATACCAAGGATGGTAATATCTGGGCATATTACCTCGATGAAGATCGAAAGATTCAAGTTACCCAAGATGGCGCGCCTTTCGGTGCATCTGGAGAAAGCTACTCGGATCCACGCGTTTCACCTAATGGCCGATATGTTGCTTTTGTTCATGGTGGGTTTGAGTTTGTTCTATACAACCTGGAAAATCACTCCCAATCAAGCATACCAATGGCTTCTTCAGCAGATATTTTGGGAGACACTCTGTTAGGTTGGAGTGAGAATAATGAGTTGTATTACACGAGGATGGTGGGCGGTTGTTCGTTTGATCCGTTAAAAGGTCCTGAAGCCATACAGGTCTATCTTTATAATCCCGAAACCGATCAATCTGAGTATCAATTTGACTTGCCGAAAGTGAACCCAGCCTCGCACGCGTACAGTATCGGTATTCGCATCTCACCTAATGGCAGGAAGGTGCTGGCCTATAACGCAGCTTGCAGCGTAGGTCTTGGGTCGACCTTTATCTTTGACAGTGAAACAGGATCGTATTCGCCACCCGATGACATCATGCAGGATTTTTCAGTCGATGGCTTATACACTGCTGTCTCAGAATACCAGCCACAGCTCACTCAACAGGTCACTTACTGGATTAATATTTTTGATAGCAACGGAGAAGAAATCAATGTAGTGCATATGGGTGACGCTGCGGGGGAATTGGCTATCGACCCGCATTTTTCCAGTACGGGCAAATATCTTGCTTTCATTGAGGCAGTCTCGTTGGAAAGCGGATGGACTCAATTGGATACGATGACAAGGCTTGCGGTCACCCGTCCCGATCAGCTTTATCTCTACGTTTTAGATGACCTGTACCCGGGTTTTTCAGATGATTTGCCTTATTTGTTTACCCCCGTTGGATCTCATGACTCACAATGGTTCAGGTTTGGGGCTTTCTCTCCTGATGACAAGCACCTTGCTTTTTTTGAAGGACAGCCTGGGAACTGGAATGACCCAGTCAGTTTAACCGTCGTGGATATTGGGTCACAAACGCTTATCGCAGTTGATCAGGTGATGAGAAATGATGCGGTCGATTGGTGATCTCAACCACTATTAACGTTTCATCATAAAAGCAAGCCTCAAAGACTCTTCAGTATTCAAATTTGGTAGAATACGCTTGTCGAAAGTCTTTTTCCTCGTGCTATTGAGGAAAGACCCGCCTGATTTCCCCTGTCGAAATTGGAAAAACGGGATTAACCAGACAGGTGGCTTTGAGAAAAGCCGTTAGTTAGGAGGTATGCCGTGGCTGGCATGGATCAGTTTACACAAAAAGCCAAACACGTGCTGAGCTTCACACAGGCTGAAGCGGAACGGCTCGGGGTGGAGGCGATTAACACAAATCACCTTTTGGCTGGGTTGTTATTAGAAGAAGACTCAATTTCCCAACGCGTCCTGAAGGACCTTGGGTTGGACATGGAATCGCTTAAAGCGCATCTTGTTCCCACCGGGGTGCATGTCGCCGCTGAAAAAATACACCTGGACGAGGAAATCAAACAGGCGATTGAAGACGCAATTGAAGAAGCACGCCAGGGTGGGCAGTCAAGCGTTGGCACTGAACATTTGCTGTTGGGCATGGCGAAGAATGAAGCCAGCCAGGGGATGCAGACCCTGCTTAAATCAGGCATCACCCCTGAACAGGTACGCCGTCAGACTCGTCGTGTCATTCAGAAATTCAGACGTGAGCGGGAACTGTCTGCTCAGGAGGCTGCTCAGCAGCTTGAAAAACATGAAGTTTCAAACGCCAAGCCGGCTCGCGGTAAGTCTGAGCCTGATGAGAGCAATACACCTTTGGTTGACCAGCTGGCGACTGACCTCACCAATCTGGCTGAACAAGGTCGGCTGGACCCGGTGATCGGACGCAACAGGGAAATTGAACGGGTCATCCAGATTTTGGCGCGTCGCAGCAAGAATAACCCCGCCCTGATCGGTGAACCGGGGGTAGGCAAGACAGCCATCGTTGAAGGATTGGCGCAGGCGATTGTCGAAGGTGACGTGCCGGCGCTGCTGCTCAACAAACGGGTGATGCAGCTTGATGTCGGCTCATTGGTGGCCGGCACGATGTATCGCGGACAATTCGAGGAGCGTCTCAAACGCGTGATCGACGAGTTGAAAACCAGCGACGCGATCGTCTTTATTGACGAACTGCACATGCTGGTAGGCGCGGGAGGCGCGGGGGGGCAGGTTGACGCGGCTAATATTCTTAAGCCAGCTCTCTCACGGGGTGAGCTGCAGGTGATTGGCGCGACGACGCTCAACGAATATCGCAAGCATATTGAGGGCGACGCTGCGCTCGAACGCCGCTTTCAGCCGATTGTGGTTGATCAACCCACTGTGGATGAAACCATTGATATTCTAAAGGGCTTGCGGCCGAATTATGAAGAGCACCATCGCCTGAGCATTACCGACAGCGCGCTTGAAGCCGCCGCGAAACTGTCAAACCGATATGTGACTGAACGTTTTCTGCCCGATAAGGCAATTGACCTGGTGGATGAGGCTTCCAGCCGTGTGCGCATGTACAAGAGTACCTCGGCGGTTACCAGCAAAGACCTGATGAAACAGCTCAAGGACGTGCGCAAGCAAATTAAAGCCGCTCAAAGCATCGACGACAATGACGAAATTCAGACCCTCATCAACAAGCGAACTGCCCTCGAAGACCAGCTGAAGGTCTTGCAGGGCGGTTGGGATCGCGCCAGCGCGCCGAGCGTCACCGAAGAGGATATCGCTGAAGTGATATCGATGTGGACGGGTATTCCGCTGACGCAGATCGCTACCGAAGAATCCGCTAAGCTGCTCAATATGGAAGAAGAACTTTCCAAGTTGATTATTGGTCAAAAGGAAGCCATCGAGGCAGTCTCGAAGGCGGTGCGCCGAGCGCGGGCTGGGCTCAAGGACCCTCACCGTCCGGTCGGCTCATTCCTGTTCCTTGGCCCCACCGGAGTTGGCAAGACTGAGCTCACTAAGGCTCTCGCGAAAACCATGTTTGGCACTGAAGACGCCATGATACAGATTGACATGTCCGAATTTATGGAACGTCATTCCGTCAGCCGTCTGGTTGGCGCGCCTCCTGGTTATGTCGGATTTGATGAGGCTGGCCAGTTGACCGAAGCCATCCGTCGCAAACCTTATTCGATTGTCGTCTTTGACGAGATCGAAAAAGCTCACCCCGAAGCCCTGCACCTCCTGCTTCAAATCATGGAAGAAGGACACCTGAGCGACGCTAAGGGACACAAGGTTGATTTTAAGAACGCCATCGTGATCATGACGACCAATATTGGCGCGGATCTGATCAAACGACAGAGCTCGCTGGGGTTCACGCTCGATGTCGACGCGAACCTGGCTGATCAGCTGGCTTATGATGAGATGCACAAGAAACTGATGGAGGCTCTCAAACGCACCCTGCGGCCGGAATTTATCAACCGTCTTGATTCGGTGATTGTCTTCAGAGCGCTCAATCTCGAAGATATTCGCGAGATCGTGCGTCTTGAAATCGCCAAGGTTGGGGAGCGCCTGTCGGAGTATCAGCTGACAATTGAACCTGCCGCGAGCGCGCTTGAACATCTGGCTGAGATTGGCTTTGACCCCGAAATGGGCGCCCGCCCAGTGCGGCGGGTTATCCAGCAGGAAGTTGAAGAACAGCTCTCTGACGCTATTCTGGCGGAAACCTTTAAAGCTGGCGATACCGTTGTCATTGATTTGATCGAATCGGTCAATGAAGATGGCGAGCCCGTCAAGAGACTCGAGCTGCGCAAAAAAGAAATGGTGCCGACCCCGGCTTAAGAGACGAAGTCTATGCCGAAACTCTACACGCGCTATGTTTGTCAGTCATGCGGGAAGGTCTCATCCCAGGCTTTTGGGCGCTGCCCTGGATGCGGCGCGTGGGATTCGATGGTCGAAGAGGTGGTGGAGGCAGAGGCAAACTCAGCCAAACAAACCAACCCGGTTCGGGGACTCTCCGCTTATTCAAAACCCAGACCGATTAATCAGATTGAGAGCGAGCGCGAAGAACGCATCAGGCTCGATATGGAAGAGTTCGCGCGCGTATTGGGCGGGGGCATTGTGCCTGGTTCAATCGTCTTAATTGGCGGAGATCCTGGTATTGGCAAGTCAACCCTCACCCTGCAAATGTCGATGCAGATGGCAAAAAACAGCCGCGTCTTGTACGTCTCAGGTGAAGAATCGGAGCATCAGATTAAAATGCGCGCCAACCGCCTCGCGCTGAACGGCGCCAACAGCAAACTCGGATTGCCAGAAGAGCTTTACCTGGTAACCGAGACCAACCTGTCGACCGTTTTCGATCACATTGGCGCTTTGAAGCCAAAGCTGGTCATCATCGACTCAATCCAGACGATGACCCTGCCGGAAATGGAATCCTCCGCGGGCTCGATTAGCCAGGTGCGTGAATGCGCGGCAAGACTGCGCGAACTGGCAAAAACCACCGGGATTTCAGTCTTTCTGATTGGTCATGTCACTAAGGAAGGCACTATCGCCGGCCCGCGCGTGCTCGAACATATTGTCGATACCGTTCTTTATCTGGAAGGCGAACAGTTTCAGAGTTATCGCCTTTTGCGTTCGGTAAAAAACCGCTTTGGAACGACCAGCGAGGTGGGCGTTTTCGAGATGCAGGAAAAAGGCATGGTCGAAGTAACCAACCCCAGTGAGGTTTTTTTGGCTGAACGGATGGTGAACACGCCTGGCTCTGCGATCGCTGTCACCATGGAAGGGACACGCCCGCTGCTTGTGGAGGTGCAGGGGCTGACCACCCAATCTGGCCTCGGCAACCCGCGCCGCACTGCCAATGGGGTCGATTTCAACCGCCTGATGCTGATCACCGCGGTGCTCACCCGCCGGCTGGGTCTGCGGCTGTCTGACCAGGATGTGTTCAGCAATGTAGTAGGCGGCTTGCGTGTCAGCGAGCCCGCCGCGGATCTGGCGATTGCCATCGCCATCGCCTCTTCACTGCGTGATCGGCCGGTAAGGGCTGACACGGTGCTGATTGGCGAGGTGGGGCTTTCGGGTGAGCTGCGCATGGTTGGGCAGATAAGCCATCGCCTGCGCGAGGCTGCGAAGTTGGGCTTTAAGCGTGCTGTCATCCCCCACCGCGTGCGCAAGGGCGAACCCTGGCCAAAAGGCATCGAAGTCATTGAAGCCCGATCTTTGCGCGACGCCTTAAGCGAGGCGCTCATGCCGGCTGACAGAGAGGCAAAAGAGGGGGGCTGATGCAGATCATTGAGATGATCGATGATTATGCCCGGATGGTGGAAGAGTCTAAAACCATCGGCAAGTTCAATGCCTACAAAGCCTATACTGAAAAGTTCCCCGATCTGTTCGGGTTCATTTTTGAGCACCTGTATATGCAGCCAATTTCGGCCTTGCAGGGATTGATCGAACAGGCGGATTTTGAGTGTCTGCTTAAACAGGGCTTTGAAAACCGTCGGATTGGGATGGCCCGTCAGATTGTCACCTCAGCCAGCGCTGTCGCGGATGATCTAGACTTCGATAAGGACTTCAGAATATATTTGGGCATGGAGCTCGGGAACATCGGAGGCTGCCTGGCTAGCGTTGACCCAGCCAGGCCAGCGCTATTTATCGGCACCGAGGTGACGCGCTCGGCTGAATTCATTAATCAGATCGTGCCGCATGAGTTCAATCACATGGTTCGTGCCAGTGCGGTTGGAGCGGATCTGAGCGAGATTAACACGGTACTGGGGCGTGCTATGGCTGAAGGCCTGGCGGTCTATTATGATGGCCTCGCATTCAATCACCAGCCTTTCAGCGATGAGAGCTTCGCGCTGCAGAACGGTCTGAGCCAGGCACAAATTCGTTATCTTTCCAAGAGTGGTGACTCATTGCTTACTGAAATGGAAACCAAACTTGATCTGCCGCCCACCGAAGCGTTGCACCGCGATTTATTTATCGTCAATTCGGGGGATGACCAGGCTTGCGTTCCGGGTTATTATTATGGCACGTCTGTAATCGCCAGGTTGGTGGAAGCTGGGCAGTCACTTGCCGAACTAACCCGCCTGCCATCCCGACAGATTTACGACGCTTATCTCAAATTAAAATAAGAACAGGAACCCGCCTATGGTTAACCCGCTCAGCACCCTTCCGATCATCAATACCACCCGGCGCAACCACGCCCTCGAACACGCCACCATGCATGTTTTGGCGGCGAGGTATCCGGGTGTCAAGATGGCCGGCATGAGCGGACCTGCTGGCTTTGTTTTGTATGCGGACTTGCCTACCGAGATTATCACCGACGGCGTGCTCGAAGCTCAAAAACGGCTGGCTAACGGCGAAGCTGAGCTTGCCATTCACACGAACTGCGGCACGAACCTGGTTGTTTCATCCCTGTTGGCAGGGTCGGTCGCTTTTATGACTTTGATGGCTTCGAGCGGAAAGCGCAAACCCAACCTGTTCAACTATCTGCTTGCTGCCGCTGCGGCAATCCCGGTCTACATTGCCAGTCGGCCTCTCGGGCCTCGCGTACAACGCCTGCTCACCACTGACCCCTGCCGGGGCAACCGCCAGGTGCGCTTGGTGGAGAGTCGCAGAACCCCGCATGGTTTCGTTCACTACATTACCATTGGTCTGTAAAACTCGATCATGCCTAACTTGATCATCCTGAGGGGCGACGACCCCACCCGCGTCACAGAGCTGCTCGCCGGCTACCGCGAAAGCCTTGGTGACCCAGGTACGGCTGATCTTAATTACACCGTTGTTGAGGGAGAAAACCTTAACCTTGAATCTTTGCGGGCAGATATCTCCACCATGCCCTTTTTGGCTGACAAACGATTAGTGGTTGTCAATAACGCCCAGGTCTTTCTCTCCAAAACAAAAAAAGAAGATCGCCAACGTACCCTTGACTTGTTTAATGAACTGCCTGATACGAGTTTGCTTGTTTTAGTGATTGACGATGTCTCTAAACGCAAGAGGGGAATGATTAGCTGGGAAAATGATAAGGCCTACAACTGGTTGACCGATTGGGTCAATAAAAAAACAAACAACATTGAGTGGATCGATTGCGCCTTACCAAGTGAGGGCGAGATGAGCCAGTGGATTATCGCTCAGGCTAAACAGCAGGGCGGGGGCTTTCAGCCCGACGCGGCGAGGCTGTTGGGCAGTTATGTGGGCAACAACACCCTGCGCGCCCGACAGGAGATTGACAAGCTGCTTACCTACGTCGGGCCTTCACGAGTGGTAACCCCCGAGGATGTCGTGTTATTGACCGCCCAGGAACAGGAGGGCGATATTTTCGCCTTTACCGACGCGTTGGGCGAACGCGACAGCGCGAAAGCGATGGATCAATTCCAGCGGCTGACCGACCGCGCTGATGTGGTTGAGCTGGCGCCGATGATCCATCGTCAATTCAGGCTGCTCATCCAGGCGCGTGAAATCATGGATGAGGGTGGTCGGGCGGCTCAGATCGAAAAAGAACTCGGGGTCTTATCTTTCATCGCCCAGAAGCTTGAAAAACAAGCCCGATTGTTTAAATTGCCTCAGCTGCTGGCGATTTATCAGCGGCTTTTGAAAATCGACGAAGACATGAAAACCGGCGGCATGCCCGGCGATGTGGCTTTTGAACTTTTCATCGCTGATCTGACCCGTAAGTAAACGACTCTTCGCGCTGGCGTGGGGCTGGTTTGACCCAAATCCGCCGAAAGGACGAACAAATACTGTCTATTTGAACCAATTGCGTCGTTATCCCCTCATGATGCAACTATAATTTCTCCACGATGACTCAAGACACTTCACCCGCAAAGCCGCAACCACTGCGCGAGAAACTGCGGCACAACATTCCGCTCAATTATCTGTTCACTTTTCTGATGGAATTTGGGTTGGCGCGCGGCATCTGGATGCTCTATCTGGCCGCGAAAGGTTTGAGTCTGTTTCAGATTGGCTTGATGGAAACTGTCTTTCACGTCACCTCTTTTCTGATGGAAGTGCCTACCGGTGTTGTCGCTGATTTGTACGGCCGCAAGGTCAGCCGGGCGTTGGGTCGGGCGGCGGATGTCGTTTCCACCGCGCTGATCCTGCTCTCTCACAATTTCACCGGAATCGCCATCGGCTTTATCTTTTCGGCGCTCAGCTACAATCTTGAGTCCGGAGCCGGGGAAGCTTTGGTGTTTGACTCGATGAAACAGCTCGGGGAAGAAGACCGGTTCATTGGCGTGCGCGGTAGGACCGAAATGATCTGTCAGGGGGTCAGCGTGATCAGCCTGCTTATTGGCGGCTATATTGCCACTCTGAACTTTGACCGCGTCTATCAGGCCTCCTTGGTAATCAGCCTTCTGGCGTTGGCCAGCGCGCTGACCTTCACCGAACCAACCATCGTCGGGCAAGAACACAGCGGCAATGTCTTCAAACTGATGTGGAAGCAGTTCACCGACAGCCTGTCAGTCATTCGGGGCAGCCGCAAGGTGATGGCGCTGATTGTGCTCTCCGAGCTGGTCGGTGTGTTCAGCACCACGCTTTTTTTCTATATTCAGAATTATTACAAAAGTCAGGGGCTGAATGAGTTTCAGATTGGCGTGATTCTGGCGGTGGGAGGGGTTTTGGCGGCGCTTTCGGCGAGCCAGGCCAGCCGCGTTAAACGTCTTGGCAAACTGCGCATGCTGATCACAGCGCTCTCACTGGCGATGGTGGTGTGTTTCTGGGGCGTGCTGGCGGGGCGAAGCGGGGCGATCTTTTTCGCCTTGCTTGGCGCTCTTTACAGCATGATCTGGATATTGATCGGCGACGCGATCCACCAGCTTATTCCCAGTGAACAGCGCGCCACGATCATTTCCATGCAGAGCATGCTGTTCAGCCTGCTGATGATTCTGCTTTTCCCTGCGGTTGGCAAACTGGGGGATCTATACGGCCTGCGCCAGGCTTTCGTTTTTGTCGCTCTGTCAGCAACGCTGGCTTTGGGGGGCTTTATCACCGCGATCAATATTGTTTCGCGGCGCTCAAACACCGCTTAGCTTGTTTATAAACCCTGCGCGAAGCGCTCCGCCCGCAGGATCGCGTCTAATTGTGGGAAGATGGCCTGATTGGCAGCGATGATATCTGGCGTGCCCGAGAGCAGGTCTCCCTCGCCCCACAGCGGTTCGACCCTGACGCCAGCTTCACGGCAGATCAAAATCCCCGCGGCTACGTCCCAGGGGTTCAGCGCGATCTCCCAGAAACCTTCCACCCGCCCGTTAGCCACATAGGCGAGATCAAGCGCGGCTGAGCCCAGCCGCCTGACGCACTGCGCCTCCAGCATCACACGGTTGAAATAAGGCAGGTTTGAGCGCGGCGTGTTGAAGAACTGGAAGCGAAACCCGGTGATTAGCATGGCGTCGATCATCTGGTCAATTGTCGAGGGACGGATCGGTTTGCCATTGAGCCAGGCGCCTTTGCCGGCTTCGGCGCTGAAGCATTCGTCCAGGCTCGGGTCATAGATTACGCCCAGTTTCAGCTCGCCTTTGAAGGCGTAGGCGATTGAGACCGAATAGATCCTCAGCCCATGTGCGTAATTGAGCGTGCCATCCAGCGGGTCAATATACCAGCGGTGATCGCTGTCGCCCTGGTGTTCGCCTGATTCTTCCGCGTTGATCGTATGGGTTGGGAAAGCCTTTCCGATCTCACCCAGCAGGTAAGCCTCGCTGGCCATATCAGCGGCGGTCACCAGGTCGGCTTTGGATTTGTGCCGCGCGTTCAGCTCGCCATCCTGCATGTCCCGCAGGATTCTCCCGGCTTCTTTTGCCCAGCTGATCAGCTGGCTGAGTTGGGGTGTGTCTGGCTCGTTTGACATTTTTGATAACCTTTCGCCGCGCAGATTTTGCCTGTCTATTCTAACGCATCAAAGCGTTAAGAGCTTGGTCAAGCTTTTAGCTGATGGTATGATTAATTACATTCCCATAGTCCAGGAGGGCAAAGATGACTCTCGTCCGATACGGTCCCGACAATCCCCACCCCTTTTCCCAGATTCGCACCGAACTGATCTGGGAGGGCAAATATGACGAATATGGCAACCGCCGCGAGGTCGATATTGCTGGCGCCTCCATGCCGCTTCAAAAAATTGAGACGGTTGATGAGCCGCGTTCCCGCGCCGAGGTGCAGGGTCTCTTGTTTGAGCCCCAAAAAAGCCACCGTGACGACTTTCGCAACCGCCTCATCTGGGGCGACAACAAGCTGGTCATGGCGTCCCTGCTCAAGGAGTTCAAAGGCCAGGTCGACCTGATTTACATCGATCCGCCATTTGATGTAGGCGCAGATTTTACGATGAATCTGTCAATTGGCGATGGTAACGAGAAGATTGATAAGGATCAAAGCACCTTGGAGTTGGTTGCTTACCGTGATATGTGGGGTAGAGGCACAGATTCTTATCTTTCTATGCTCCACGAGAGACTTTCTATCATGAGAGAGTTGTTAAGCGAAACTGGTCAGATTTACGTTCATTGTGATTGGCGAACAAACTCTCTTATCAGGTTAATTCTGGATGAAGTCTTCGGGATTAATAATTTTTTATCTGAACTGACTTGGCGAAAATTAACTGCGGCTAAATCCCAAAGTGATTTTTTTAGTAATGTGAAGGACTCGATTATTGTATATCGGAAGTTCAAATCAAAATTCAATCCTCAATTTATCACAGGGAAAAAAGATGACAAAAATTACCCGTATATCGAAAAGCATACAGGTAGGAGGTATGGATCGTTTGATTTTACTCAAACCGGACAAGGGCCATCTAGAATATTTGGAGATAAACTTTTGGCACCACCAGCTGGAAAACATTGGATTTGGAAACAAGAAAGTATCGATGAAGGTTTACGAGATGGCACGATAATCTTCACATCGAAAGGTTTGCCTAGGGTAAAGAGATATTTTGACGAGAAAGAAGGAAATTACTTAGGTGACCTTTGGGTTGATGAAGAAGTGAGCCCTTTGTCAGCAAACTCCAGCGAGAGATTAGATTATCCAACCCAAAAACCCGAATCCCTCCTCGAACGCATCATTAAAGCCTCCTCGAATGAAGGTGACCTGGTCGCCGACTTCTTCTGCGGCTCTGGCACGACTGGCGCGGTGGCCGAAAAACTCGGCCGGCGCTGGATCATGGCGGACCTCGGTCGTTTTGCCATCCACACCTCCCGCAAGCGCCTCATCGAGGTCCAGCGCGCCCTTCATGCCGAACACCAGCCTTACCGCTCTTTCGATGTCTACAATCTTGGCCGCTACGAACGCCAGTGGTGGCA
>Ga0116174_10001821_pt1 | contig 19030 bp, 15 predicted proteins | sample AD_UKC087_MetaG_FD_89801 | JGI IMG/M metagenome (GOLD analysis project Ga0116174, IMG submission 89801) | Active sludge microbial communities of municipal wastewater-treating anaerobic digesters from USA - AD_UKC087_MetaG | ecosystem: Engineered > Bioreactor > Anaerobic > Digestate | place: USA...
CCCCGATGATCCATCCCGGTAAGGCACCCCGCGCGGCATCGGATCAATGAGCCGGGCCTTGACCCACCCGTGCCCAATGCCGTAGGGATTGCACGTCGCACGATACCGGCGCGGCACCCTCGGATCGCTCGACCGGCAGATAGACATCATGGACAGATACAGCTCGTCGTCTGCCCAATTCGTCAATTCCTCCCATCCGATCCACGGATACTCATGCCCGTGGTACTTCCAGTAGTCGCGCGGCTTGGCCGCATGGCGAAGGTACAGCCGCTCGCCCCCGCGAAACCGCCAGTAGTATTTGCCCGCGTTGAACACCGCATCGGGATAGATGATCCGAAACCACTTCTCCGTCTTGGCCAGGACATCCTCCAGATTCGGATACGTCTCGCGAAACAGTATCCCCCGCCACGCCGGCCCATACCCCCGGCCGACGAATTGCAGGAAGTCCATCAGCAGGGCGTCCGTCTTGCCGCCGCCCCTGGTGCCTTCCAGGAGGGCTTCAAAGTAGGGACACCGCAGGAACACGAACTGACTGCCAGGGAGCGGCGTCCAGCCGTTCAAGACTGGGTGGCCTGTTCGTGGAACTTCTTGGACTGCTCTAACCATTCTTCGGGACTCGCCTGTCCGGGAACCACCAACAACCCTCCGGCCATCGCCTCTTCCAGGTCCATCCTCGCCAAAGAGAAGCTCTTCGGATACAGCCGCTCCATCAGCCAGGCGGACCACTTGGCCGAGGTGTCCATCAGGCGAGCCGCCGAACTGTAGTCGTTCCGACCCAGCGCATCGCGGGCCGCATTGTGAGACTCCACGATGATCGTCACTAACCGCTGGACGTACGTGGACTTACCTTTGGCCTTCGCGCGCGTGCGAATATCACGCAGGCCCTCTTTTTTGCCGTTCTCCCTCTCGACCTTCGTATTCCTCTGCAACCACCCCCTTAGCTGCCCGAACTTGATGTCCGCCCTCTCACAAATATCCTCATCCGTCAGGCTCTCCTTGCCCGACAACTCCCACCACGACTCTAAAGCAGTTGCCTTTTCCGGCGTCAGTGTCTTACGTCCCATCCCTGCGCCCTTCCTAAAATCCACAACAAAGCGGGTATACGGAGTCGAACCGCCTCTCCCAACTGGACGTTGGGCGTGTCGCCGCGTGTCACTTCACCCGCATCACTCCTCTGCCGCCTCCACTGGTTCGAGGCTCGCCATGTACTTCTCGGCACACTGTGCCATCAGCCCGATCGCCGTGGCGAAGTTGTGAATCCCCTCCTGATCGCAGATCGCCTTCATCGTCTCCACGACGTTGTCGTACGCCCCGATCGACTCGACCCATACCTCTTTCGCCAGGATGCCGCGTCGCAGCACTTCCTGAGCCACCTTCTGCACGTACTCCTTCTCTTGCCCCACAAAGAAGAGGGTCACCTGCTCAAAATCCAGGCCGGCGTCGAGCGGCGGCACCTTCGGCGGCTCGAACCCTTCTACCGCCGCCTTGTCCAGGCCGCTGTACAGCTTCATCTCCGGGTCTTCCATCTCCCGCCACAGCAGCGCCAGGATTTCCTCGTTGTCCTTGCCCGCCAGCGCGTTGTGACTCAACTGCTTGGCGATGAACTCGTCGTTGCTGATCGGGGTCTTGATGACCATCACCGCAATCTGCTCCAGGCCCGCATCCATCGCCGCCTTCGTCCGGTGATTGCCCGAGATGCAGCGAAGCTCCCCGCCCTCTGTCCGGTAGCACAACGGAACACTGGTCAGGCACCCATCGTGTCGCACGTTCTCCACCAAACGCTGGTACGTCTGCGGGTCCATGTAGCGCGCATTGACCTCCAGCAACTGGATGGTCCGCGGGTCCACCTGGATCAATTCTGTTTCGAGCCGGCCGCGTTGTGCTCCATCTTCCGCCACTTCTTGACCTCCTTGCTCAATCGACCCCTGAAATCACCGGCATACGTCAGCTTGCCCTCTTTCTCGTTCCGACAGCGAAGCTCCAGCACCCCCCGGTACTTCATGGACACCGGACGCCGGGTAAACGCCGTCGTGGAGAACGTCGCCCAGAACTGCCCGGTCTGCTGCCGCAGCAGCTTCCTCATCTCCTGCGTGTTGGCCACCGACACGATCAGCTTGCTCAGCCTGTGGTACACGCGGCTGTAGACCGCCAGGTCACTCAGGAGGTAGTATTCCACGCCGCCCTTGTCTCTGGCAAAGCCCAGGATGCCCACCAGCCGCCCGCCCAAACAGACGCCAAACCGCCAACTCGGGTCCGCCGGGATGATGTTGGCATTGAGGTACTGATCCCGTACCCAGGCAAACTCCTGGTTCGTCATGGACACAAAGGTCACCTTGTCGCCGTCGACCACCTCGTCCGGCCCGAGCACCGGCACTTTTGGCCGCTTGTGCTCGACGCTGCCCCGCCGATAGACCTCCGACCGCAACCCTTCCAGGTCCGCATGCACGTACACCGTCCGGCTTCGCCCTCCCTGGACGATGGCCACCAGGGGCATTTCGTCCCGCCTCATGTCGTCGATATGCACATACTGGCCCTGCTGCCGCAAGCCATCCAGGATCGCCTGCTTGCCGTCGGCGTCCATCACGACATAACTCGGCCGCCCGGTCCACGCAAAGATGTCGTCGATGAACCGATACAGCCGCTCGTACCCTCCCGCGTACGTAGGCATGAAGGACAGGAACACGTCGCCCTCCTGCCGGCTCCTGATGAACTCGGCGACATCCTGGGGGACATACCGACTGACGCGAAGGGCCTCGCGCCGGGCTTTCAGTTGGGCAATGGCTTTCTCGTGAAGGGCTCTAAACTGCCCTGTGAACTGTGAGAAGATCCTCCGGTGGTAGGCGGTTCGCCCCCCGCTGAACGGCGCAGCACTTAGGAGCACCACAATCGCCGCCGCCGTAGACAGCGGGCTGTCCAGGTACGGCACCAGCCATTCATACTGCGAGTCGACCACGGACAAGCCCTCTAATTGCCCCCCGGTGAAGTAGGCCCCCAGCGCCGAACTGTAAAGGGACACGTCGTTGGAAATGATCTCGGCCGGACCAGGGGTGGCCTGCGACAAAACGGTCTCGATCGTGAAGTTGCCGCAGCACCCGGACAGAACCCTCCTGCCAGCCAGCAACTGACTGTTCAGGCGGAACCACTCCCGGACCTGTTGGCACACAGACCCCGTGAACAATGTCCAGCACTCCTTGCTGTTTACAGATTGACGATGCCGATTCCGTGCTCCTGCGCCAGGATCTCCGCCAGCTTCTGCCGATGGCACGCTTTGACGCTGCGCTCCAAACACATCAAAACCAGCGACTTGCTCTTTGCCCACTGCGTCACCACCGCACAGCCGGCCAACCAATCGTCGCGGCTGCAAGTGAACCCACCCAGACGGTCCCCCATCCAGGCGTATTCGATCCCTGCGACCGCCAGAGCACCCGACAGCGCGCGACGATTGAACTGGACCTTGCGGCCGTACGGCTTCTCCCGCACGTCCACCAGCAACGCCACGCCGTTCTCGGCGAGCACCTGAATCAGGCCCGGCACGTCCCGGCCTTGGTACCCGATGGTAAAAACCTGCGGCTTTTCGCCATCTACAACGCGCATGTGGCTCTTTTTACCACTAAATAGAAGTCGCTGCAATCCCTTTGTCGCGCATTTTGCTTTCTCTTGGGTCATAGATTTCACTCCATTTGGACGCCATTAGCGATGCCACCTGCCCGGTTATCCATGCAGCATGTGCCCGGATTCCACCGCCTGCAACATGGCCCGGAAGTTCCCTTTGCATTGCACGGCCAGTTCTACGTAGTCCCTCTCCGGCCTGCCGTCCAATCCTTCCGCCGCCGCGATCTGGCGGCAGCGGCGGGCGAACTTCTGCTCCAACCCATCCGTCTGCAACTCAATGGGAATGCAGCGACTCAGCAACGGGCCGGCGTCGATCTGCTTGCCGAACAGGTCTTTCTGCCCCGCTCCTGTCGTCGTGAAAACGAACACGCAATGGCTGGGCAGCCGCTCCAGGAGCCCCAGCAGCCGCCGCACGATCGCGCACCACAGCCCGTGCGCCTCGTTGACGATGTACGCCCGGCCCCCGCGACCGCCGCCAAAGAAACACATTCCCTCTTCGATCTGGTGAATCGCCTCCACCGTCAGGCAGTCGGCGCTGTCAAACTCTTCGACATACATATCATCGGCCCCCATCCGGGCGATGATCCTGGCCAGCGTCGTCTTGCCCGTCCCGCTGGCCCCGCTGATCCAGTACGCCTTGCCACCCCACCCGCTCCGCAGCGCAATCTCGATCTGCCTCTTGGCGTCCTCCTGGCCCACGACTTCCTCCAACGTCTTCGGTCGGTACTTCTCGTACAAGCGCATCGTCCTTCCCTTTCTCATGCCGCCCCGAGGCGGCGCAGCTCACGTTCGATACTGGTCACAATCCCCGTGACCGCCAACCTCTGCTCTTCGGCCGTCGCGAAGCGGTTGCCCGCACACTCCCCATAGGCCTTGCGTTCGTGCTTCAACGCGCTTTTCAGGCGGGCTATTCTCTCGGCCTTTGTCATCGTCTTTCCCCCTTCTCATGCGTACAGGAAACCCGGATGCTTGGCGGCCACCTCTTCCGCCAGCTCCTGGGCATTGCGTCCGTCCCGATGATGGGCCATGTGCGCCCGGAGCAAGTCTGCCCGGATGTCCTGTGACAGTTCACCAAGCTGGCCGCATCGCACATGGATATACCGCTGGCTCCAGTTGTGAATCAGTTCCGCGTCCACTTTCATCGGCTGTCGATTCATCGTCTTTCCCCTTTCCCAGGGGACCGGTTCGTGCCGGCCCCGGCTACCCTGATCTCCTAACGGACCTTCAACAGGTCAAACGCCTTCTGGGTCAGTTCGCGGCCCGAGCCAAACAGCATCGAATTGACCCGCACATCCTCCCGATCTCTGCCCGGCGAGACGTTCGGATTCCGTTCGTGCGTCACAAACTCCGTGACCGCCTGGAACGCCGCGTACCGCGTACCGGCCACGGCCTTGTTGCCGCGACCGGACCGAGCCAGTTCCCTGATCCGGTCCCGCTTCTTGAGGGTGCTGGCGGATGCCTTCAACTTGCCGCCTTCGGCCTTCTGGGTGTCGGGGAAGAGGCTGTTGACGAACCGGCTGAGGTCCGACTCCCGCAGGGCGGCGTCGAGCATCTTGTTGAACTCGGTCTCCATGTGCTTGTAGTACAGGTCGGCCAAGCCAAGCACCCTCCGCGCCTCGGCCACCTTGTCCTTATAGTTCTGCGTGTGATAGATCGTCACCGACTGCTGTGTCCCGCGTCCCAAGGCCACGGCCAGCGTGTTCGCGCAGACCACCCGCACCCCGTCATGCGGGCCGTCAACGCCAGCGAACCATCATGCGAACTGGCCAGGAGCACGTACCGCTCCACCTTGTCGTCGCCGATCACCGAATCCTCCGGCAGCTTCAAGGTGATGAAGATGCGGCTGCCGCCGAACAGCGACCCAGCCGTGTGGTAGAGAGCCTGCCCCTCTCCTACGATCGAATCGAGGAAGTCAAAGCACTCCCGATTCTGGATGATCTGGTAGGACTCGCCCACCACCCCCAGCACCTTCTCGTCCTCTATCCGAACCACCGCATACTTGCCCTGGACCTGCGAGCCGATCACCGGGATACCGTCCACCTCCGCCTTGCCCCGGATGTAGAGCGGACGCTTCTCGCATTCCGTGTCCAGGCCGGCCAGCCTCATGCACGCCGCCGCCGTCACTTCTTTTTCCACCCTTGTGCCCAGCTTGTGCCAGGGCGTCTCGCCCGCGTACATCATGCAGGCTTGTCCATCTCGGATTTCCAGTTCGTGTGCCATCGTTTTGCCCTTTCCCAACAAGGTTGAAATGGATTGCTTATTCTATATATAGTATATCTGTAATAGCCGCTATTGTAAAGAGGAAAAACCCGGAAAGTCTAAGTATTTTTTACGGCTTCGGGGCAAGCAGAATCGCCGTCTACCACCGGAATCGCACGCCAGCTACAACGCTCCACCCGCCCAGGTCGGCCCCGTGAAAGTCCGCATCCCACGCATATTGCGCCTCAATCAAGACGTACGCCTGTCCGGTCAGAGACGAGTAGCCGCCCACCGCCATTTCCGCCCCGACGCTGACGAACGGGTAGAATCCATCATCGTGCCGCGTGTGGCGCATGCTGTCGGTAGTCTGTGTCACCATCTTTTCCGTCTCAGGGTCAAGCCACGTCGCCGTCGTGACCGCTCGCGTCTCCTGCTCGTACTGGTAGTAGCCGCCGCCGATGGTGGCGTAGGGCCGCACCTCGCCCTCCACCCAAGGCCACAACCGCACGCCCCGTCGCCCGCGGATCTTCCACCCAGTGCGCCCCGCCCTTGACCGCAAAGCCCATCGTGGGCCAGTCCGCTGCCGCCGTCGAAACCAGTAGAACAGCCACCACCACCAATCCCGTCATTCCACACCGACTCAACATCACAATCCCCCTGTCTATCGAAAACTCGATTCGATCTATGGCCTGTAGGCCCCATCGCCGCTATTCAGGGCCACATCCACGCTGCGTTTGAAGGCACGCAGGGCCTCCAGTTCTTCCTCCATCGCAACGGCGTGGGCGTGCATCCCTTCGGCATCCAAGTGGACATCGGCAAGACGGTCTGCCACCACGACCGCCGCCACCTTCCTCGACGCCTTCACCGCCGCCAACCCGGCCCGCACGACGATCCGGTATTCCTCCGCCGTCAGGCGAGCTTTCGCCAGACGCTCCATCGCCCATACCTCGGCTTCTTCAACCGCCGCCCCACCGGGGTCGCCACAGTGCGGACAGAACTATGCCCCTTTTCGCAGCAGTAAGAATTGCCCTGCCGGGCCACTGATGGGTCGCCAGCCAGGCCCATGACTATGGCTACCGCCTCCTGCTTCTGCTCCTCGGCCTCTGACAGTCTGCCGTGCTAGCAGAACCACTGGTCACAGTCTGGGGTCCAGGCGGAAAAGTGACGCCAGGAACGGCTGCGGAACCTGTCTCTTCTCTCGGTGTCGCGTGGCCCAATCCCCACGGTTGGCCACGGCTCCATCGTTAGTTCTGGGCGGATAGCAGCGTCTGTGTGCTGCTTCCCTCACCTGCCCCATTCTGTTCTCCCTGGACCTTCGATATCAAATGCCCCGTCCTGTTTTCCAACACCCCGTGGCAGCAGCCAGGTGTTCCGCAGGGAAAGCGACGCCCGGAGCGGCTGCGGAACCTGTCTTCATCTCGTATTCTGAAGGCAAATCTGCTGTCTTGGTTATTGGCCCCATCGCCCTGTTCCATGATGGTTTCCGTCGATCATCGGTGCGGCACAGGCCTTCAGACCAAGCAGATGTGAAAGGGGCCCATGCCGGATTCGCAAGGGCCCCCAAGCTATGCTGCATCAAAGGTAATACTCCAAGACACTACTCTGTAGCGGCAGGTCGGCCGAACCCGATGTCGTCGATGTAAACGATGCCGGTGCCGCCCGCGGTCGGATTGGCGCGGTTGCCGACGCCGATCCGGAACACCTCGATCCGGCTCAGATTCACACCGGTGAACTGGCTCATCGGAATCAGCCATTCGTTCCAGCCGGCCAGCAGGACCGCGCTGTCGCCGGCCGGATGGCTCACCGTCGCCGCCTTGCCCGCCGCGTCTTCCAGCGTGACGTAGAGCGGATCGGCGTCGTTGCCCTCGGGCTGTTCAATCCCGATCGTCTCCACAAGCCACGCACCGTTGACGTTGCCCGTGGTCGCCACACCGGAGAACTCCGCGCTGGCCAGGACGCCGGCGCTGTGGCTGGTGATCGCCAGACCGATGTAAACGTTCGCGCCCATCGAGATCGTCTGCGGATTCCATGCCATCGCCGTCCAGTTCTGCCCGTCGGTCGAGTAGTAGCCGTTGAACGTGTTGCCGACGCGCTCGACCTTGACCCAGTACGGGGCACGCAAAGCGGTCTGCTCGGTGGTGACCACGCCACTGTCGCTGACCGCCGCGACATCGGCCGTCAGGCGGGCCTGATAGCGGCACCCGTAGTCCGGCGTCGCATACACCGCCGCAAACTTGGAGCCGGCCTCCAGCGTCTCGCGGATCATCACGCCGGCCTTGGTCCAGTCGACCGCACGCGATACGCTCTCGACGAGCGCTACGATCGAGCCGTCGCCGCTCAGCGGTTTGTACGCGAAACGGAACTGGTCGGCGGCATTCCAGATGTCCGTGCCGGCCGCACCCATCACGATCTTGCCGGAAGCCAACTCGGTAAACGGCATGGGGACACCCTGGAAGCACACCAGCAGCGTGTCGGCGCCATAAACGCTCCAGTTTTGCGCCGAGTCAAACGTTCGTTCAGCCTCCGAATAGAATGGCGAAGCGCTGTTGTCGTACTGGAGAGGCATTGACTGGCGGCCCGTGCGAACGATGTTCTGCTCGGCAAACGGGGCCTCGAGGTAGCCCACGGTCGAGCCATTGTCATTGACCCAGCCATCGAGCCAAGTGCCGAAGATCGTCGTCCCGGCGTCGATGTCATCGTCGTACGTCTCGAATCCTTCTATCAACGCGTACTCTTTGGTCGAGAAGCTCCAGACGTCGCCGGCCCATGCAGTGACGGTGTCGGCCTCGTTGACCTCCACTATTTGCCAGTAATAGGTGCTGCCGAACTCCAGTGCCGGTACAAAGCTCGCCGAATCGACGGTACCGGCCAGGGTCAGGGCGTTCGGGTCCATGCTCAGATAAACCTCATGCGAGGCGGCCTCGCGGCCTCTGCGCCAGCTCAGGGTCGTTTCTGGATCGACACCGGTGGCGCCGCCGGCCGGCTGGGGCTCACGGGGCTGGGTCGGGATGTACAGGAAACGCACTTCACTGAGTCCGTACTGTCCTAACATCCCCCATCCACTGCTGACGCTCAGGCGGACGTACTTGGCGGCCACACCCCCGAAGCCCACGGTCGTGTTGGCCGTGTACGTCGCCTTGGCGGTTGCTTTGGCAAACTCAACGTCGCCCAGAGCCGTCCAGTCTGTCCCGTTCTCGGAATACTCGATAGTCACACTCTTGAGTCCGAAGCCAAGGACCGGCTCGAACTGGACATTATAGTTCCAGACGAGCATCTCGTGGAGCTTGTAGACGCGATCGAACTCGTATTGAATGTACACGCCTTCCTGGCCAAGGACGGTCAGCCACATGTCGTTGGCCGCAATGGAGTGCTGGTCGCTGGCATTGAGGCCGGAACCATTGACGGTGTTCTCCGGACCCGCTCCAGCGTCGGAGCTGGCATTGCTCGTGGCGATCACGCCGGCAATCGGATAGGCAAACGGCTCGACCGTGAAACTCCAGACCTCGCCCTTGAAAACCGTGTAATCGGGCGCCCCATTGACTTCATCCACACGCCAGAAATACGTCTTACCCAATTCCAAACGACCCGGATCAAATGATGCGACATCCAGGCCTGAGGCCGTCGGAACCGCGGCGGCATCGACCTCTTCAAAGCTCTCGCCCACATACACATCATGCGTAGCGGCATATGCACCGGCCGACCAGCTGAGATCCGCATCACGTAGCACATCGGTTGCCTCATTACCCGGACTGGGATGAATCGCGAACGGTTGGCCGGGGATGATTCCCGCAAGACCATTGTTCATTATCGCTTCAATATCCTCAGCCTCCAGAACGACATCAAATAAGGCGACCTCGTCGATGAGACCGTTGAAAGGATTGGCATTCACGTTTGTTTGTTCACCCCTTCCGATGCGAGCTTCTACGGTCGTAGAGGATAACTCTCCTGACCTTGTAGAACTACCTTTCAGTTCGCCGTCCACGTATATTCTGAGTGTAGTTTTATCCCAAGTTGCAGCAACGAAAAACCACTGTCCTACGGTAGAAGCCACGTTGCTCTGCGCTCTTGGTTCCACAGAACCATCGGCCAAATTAACAAATGCTTCAAACGGATTATTCGAATTCTCATTTTCTGGCATTGTTCTCAGGAAGAATCGATGGTTGTTGAATACCTCTTGAGTTGAAGGACTGTCACCATTCCTTCTCACCCATGCAGTAAACGTAAATCCATTCGTGATAGGAGGCTGTGCTGTGAGCGCAACATAATCATCCACCCCATCAAAACTCAAGGCGGAGCCGTATTTGCCCGAGACCCAGGCAGGGGAGACAGCACCATCAGCTAGGACCAGGGTGCCGTCATTGCCGTTGCCACTTGAATCAAAGGCGGTGGTCCCGGAGCCCTCATCGAACATCCAACAGCCGACAAGACCCGGGTCAGCCGCATGGCTCGCGCCGGTAAAAACCGACCCCAAAGCAAAAGTCAAAGAAACCAGACAGATCAATCTTCCACACATGATAATCCTCCTTCACACGATGAGATGTTTTGTCGCCTCGGCCCGCAAACCAAGAGCCCCTATCTGTCCACAACGTATTCGAAGGCCCCGCCCGCGCGCGAACCCCGGCATGACCAACGCGGTGCTGCGCCGCCTGGCCACAGCGCGCAAAAACAGCGCACCGCTCTGAATCAAGTGGAGAATACGCTTCGGTCTGTCGCTACAACCCTACGCGTGCTTGCTCCTCTCTGGGCGACACAAACACCACCAAAAAGCCAAATGCAGGCGAGCATAGCTGACACTGACATATGCATTGTAGCAGGTAGGACGACCCTGATTCAAGCGAGAAATCGATTCCTCCTCAACGTTCTGTCAGTTCGGTAGTTATGGATACGGAAGGACGTCGCGATGGATTGCCGGCATCACGTGAACGGAGTCGCCCGGGATAACCGGGCGGTGAGACCCTGACATATCTCACCCATCTGACGAAGGTGTAGGGGCTGACGGTCGAGAAATCTGTCAGCCCCTTTTCGCAAGCCCCCAGACCTGTTCATTGAATCCGTCGCTCCATCTTCGCCATTTAAGACCACCGAGGCCGCATCTTCTTACTCTGTCCGTGTGTCGGCGATTCAGGATATAGTGCGCCTCGGGTGGGCCCCAATGCGGCGCCGAGGTGGGTCCCTTTTGCATGCCGATTTCCACAGGAACTGCTGTTGGCAGAGAAGAGCTTCTGAGGGCCGACTTCTCGATTCCTTTCTTCATGGCCTGGGCCTCGAAGCGTGGCGCCGGGTGCCGACAAACGCATTCAGCATGTTGCCTCCAGAGCCTCTGGCGGTCCTCTGCGATCACCACGTGTGCCAACCTACCTGATGCCGCCGGGCGTCATCGCTGAGAGGTAGTCAAGAGGTTCGTCACGGTCGTGTGGCCCGCCGTTTCGGCAAGCATGAGGGCTGTCATGCCGTCCGTGCCCCGCAACTCCGGATTGGCGCCGTTCTCGAGCAGCATTCGCACGATATCCTCGTGCCCATTCTTGGCCGCGACCATCAGGGCTGTATACCCACCGTACGGCACCCCATCTCGCTCGATCACGGTTCTGTTCACGTCGGCACCGTGTTGGAGCAGCTCGCGCACAACGGCCGTCTTCTTCTGCGCCGCGGCAACCATCAGAGGCGTTTGGCCCTTCCCGCCCGCGCAGTTGACATCCGCACCGCTCTGGATCAGCAGATACACGATATTGGCGTGGCCCGCCTCGGCGGCAAAAACCAATGGCGTGTTGCCTCGGCTGTGCCAGCCGCCGTATCGCTGGTTCGCGTCGGCCCCGGCGTTCAGGAGCTTGGTGATAGCTTGGGCATGGCCTCGAGCCGCGGCGATCATCAGGGGCGAGGTGACTTCCCGGCCCAGGACGTCCGGCCCCATCAATGCGCGGCGGAGCAAGCCATCGAGCCGTTCGACCTCGTTGGCGCTGGCGGCCATAACCATCTCTGAAATCAGTTGATCCACCTCGCTGTCCAACGTCTGCGAGGCCGCTGACCGCGGCATGGGCGGGACTGAACGTAGGTTCTGTAGCATGGATGTGGCCTGCTCTCGTGTGTCCGCGATGGCTTGGAGACTCTCCAAAAGACGCCTCGCCTCACCCTGATCTCCGAAGGCAGCATACATGTACGCAACGTCCATAGCTGCCTGGCGGGCGTGGGTTTCCTCGCTCAGGTTCCACGACCGTGTTAGACGCCTGGCCTCGTCAAGGCGTCCGGACTCGATTAGCATCACCGCCTTCTTGCGACGTGCACCCCACGTGCCCATGGGGATACCCCAAGCTTGGGCGGCCTGGTCATATCCGACGACTGCTTCCTCGATTCGTCGGAGCTTGGCCGCCAGGTCCGCTCGGGCCTCCAGAATCTGCGGCATCTCGAGTTGCTGCTGGGGCGATGGATTGGCTACAGCCTGGTTCGCCCAGCGAAGCGCGGCCTCCGGACCCTGGGCCTCTTCCAGCATCACCAAAACGCTCGTCGTCAGTTGCCCGGAGGCGTGTGCGAGCGCCGCGTCGGCTTCGAGCCGGCCACGGTGGATTTCGAATCGACCGCGCGCGACCGCCTGCGCGTCTGCTGGCTGGAGTTTGAACTTGACGGTCATTGATTCGACGCCCTCGCGAACAACGCGGAGGTTGACAAGCATGCCGGCGGGATGGAGCCGGATTTGCTCGTTGAGCCCGTCCACATCGTCGACGGGCGTGTCTTCGACATGCGTAATTACATCGCCGATCCGAAGCTTGGCGGTCGCTTCGCTGCTCACCGCTCCAGTGACCCGCGCGCCTCCGGAGGGGTCCTTCTCGGCCAGAATTCCCATGGCCCCGGGCCCGGCCGGGTGCAGGTACACCTGGGCCCTGTGATGCACGATGTATGGCGTGTCCTCCCGCCGCGCGTTGATGGCGTTTAGCGGCACCATGACCCGGCGCCGGAGCAGTTCGCCACCGCGCAATACGTAGACTTCCGGCCGCATGGGCCCATACGTTTCCAGCGGGCCGATCGTACGCAGGAAGTCTTCGAGGTCCTTCTGGGTGGTCACGCGACGTCCTTCCACGTTGATCAGTCGGTCGCCCGGCCGTAAGTCGTTGATGCGTCGAGCCCCGCCTTCTATCGTGCCGTAGCCCGGGATGATGGACTGGATGACGACATGGTCGTCGCGATCATCGACGACGACGCCCAGGCCGGAACTCGGTTCCATGAGTTCCTTTCGGTCGACCGGCTCGTCCTTCTTCGGAACGCTCGTTGGGCCGTAGTACTCGCTAACATTGACGGCCCGGACCACGATGGACCCGTCAGCACGCAACACGAACAATCGGCCCTCGTAAGGTTCGTCGCTCACGACAAGGTCGCCGGCCAGGTCTGTAGCCAGAACCTCAAACGGCGTGCAAAGCCGGGCCTGCCCGTGATGTCCGACTCCGATCCCGCGAGGATCAAACAGGACCGCGGGGTCGTCGATCAGCCCAAAATCAAGCAGCTCGGACAGGTGGATCGGCATCGCTTCGTTGATCTCGACGTATTGTACCAGCGCGTCGTAGACCGTCTTCAGTCGCCGCCGGCATTCCGCGTCGAGCTCGCTTTCGGCCCCCGCCACCCACGCCGGCTCTCCGACAGCGATCATCGTCATCAGCAAGCAAACGCTCAGGATTCGTCTGTTCCTCATGCCGCCAGTCTCCTTTGTACGTGCTCGGTTCGACGTTCCGGTCCGGATGTCAGTCTCACCTGCAAGGTGGTCAGCCGCGGCCGTAGCGTCACGTCCGCACCACCCAGGGAGACCGGTTGCCGATGGCCAAAATGTTCGAGGAAGACCTCCTCCATCACTTTCAGCCGCGTCTCGAGCAGCTTCTCGGCGTATTCGCGGTTCGGATGGTCCGCCCCGAACGATGCGTCGAGCATCTTCTTGAGCTGGTCGCCGTCTGCCGCTTCACGCAACTGTCTGATCCTGCCCTTGAGTTCGCTGATGCGCCGGCGGAGCTCTTCGGGCGTCATCGCCGATGACAGCATCCGGTCGCCCGAATCCCAGGTCCGCGTGCCGTGCTGAAGTTGTCGGAGCATCGTCTCACGGACGAACTGCTCGAACTCGGGCGAATCCGGATCGGGCCGGAAGTTGATGTCTTCCGGCGCGTACTTCGACAGAACCTCCCGGCTGTTGCGGGCGGACCGAATTCTCTGGCGCATCCGGTTGATGGCTTCCGCCCGGCGCGCCAAGTCATCGGGGTCCGTCGGCGTGGGCGAGGCGAGCAGGTCGTCCAGTCGTTGCTGGTACTGCCCCTCCATCAGGTCCATCTGACGGACCAGGTCCGGGTGCCGATACGGATGCTGCGGCAGCATGTCCGCCAATCCGAAATCGAAGGGGACCACCTCGCCATCGATGCGTACCATCAGGTTGCCAAAGTGCCGATCGCCGTCCCCGAGCAGCATGCTGAAGATCATGTCATCCAGTAACTCCTTGCGGTGAGAAAGTAGGCGAGCTGCATCTGGATTGATCGTCGAGAGAGTTTTGCCCTGCGGCAGAAGTTCCAGAACGGTCCAGTCACCACGGCACCGGGCACGGGGAATATTGCATCCCAGCGCTTCACCAAGACGGGAAGCGAAGTCCTCCAGGATGCCCTCAGGATGGTCCAGATTCCCTATGGCTCTCTTCGCCACACCGATGGTGTTACCCGCGCGGTCCACGATGTAGAAGGGTGTCGAGTACGTGGGTTTGCCCCCTTGGGCGTGGAAGACGGGGACCAGATGCGGTTCGCCGGCGGCTCTGGCCTGCGCTATCCACGCTTGCAGGGATGTGGGGTCACCTTTGACGGCCCGCTCAATGGCTTCTTGCGGCGGGGCCTTCGTCAAAGCAGCCTGAGCGATGGGCGTCGGGACATCGCCATCCAGGACCTGCGCCGGCGGCGTGACATCGCCCAACGCTTCCTTCAGCGTCTGACGCGAGTCGACCAGTTCTTTTGCCTCGCGCGCCAGCCGGGCCTTCTTCCGGACTTCCTGGGCCAGAGCCGAGTCCGCCGGCGCGTTCTGGAGCAACGTATCGTACTCGACCATCGCCTCGGTGAATTCGTCGTTGGCCAGCAATCGATCGGCGTTGTGCGTAGGCGCATCCGGCTCGTTAATCCGAAGTGGCACACGCTGGTCCGCGTCAACGCCAGAAGACATGCCGCGTCCGGCCAGGCCGGCATCGATGTCGTCGGCAACATTGGGGACATCTGGGTCGACCTGGACCCGCGCCCCACCCACTTCTCCGGGAAGCAGCGGGACCTCCTGCCGGCCCGGCAGCATGGGCACGCCCTCGTTCCGACCCGGCGGCAGGGCCAGGCGTTCACCCGGCCCTTCCAGGGCCACCCGCTTCATCCGCTCAGACTGCCTGGCAACATCGTCCGAGGGGTTCGACCGAGCCAAGGGTAACCGCGGGGCCAGCTCTCTGACCTGCTCGGCACCCCGCAGTTGCGCGTCGACCCGCCGCATGATGTCCTGGCTGGCCAGTTGGTAATCGTCCAGCATCTGTCGCGCGATATCCACTCGTCCACGGCGCCCGTGTTCGGCCACCTGGAGCAGACCGAGACGCATCTGTTCGGGTACCTCGTCCAGTTCGCTGATCTGTCGCCCCAGCGCCTCCCACGCCTCCTGCCCCGTCGAGGTATTGATCATCCGGGAGATTTGTCCCGCAACTTCGTCGGTTTGACCGATGATCCGGCGCGCCTGCTGCGCCTGCTGCGCCATCCTCCCGGCCATCTTCGTGGCCTGGGTGGCCGTCTGCACGCCCGCGTTGTTCAGGGCGTTGAGTGCATCGTGGTAGAACTCGGTGGAGTCGGCTCCAATAACGCCCAACACGTCGATCAGGAGCACAGCCTCTTCGCCGATGTACTGCTGGGCCAAGTACGACGTTCCGGAACTGAGCGCCACCTGTCCCCCCAACACCGCGAGGGTGCGCCCAAAGCTCTGTTGCCCCCATTCGTGGATTGCTGCCAAGCCTTGGATTGCGCTGGCCGTACTGGGGTTGCGCATGAGCAGTTCGGTGGCCTTTTGCACAGGGCGCGACATGGCAAAGAACTGGCTGACCGTAGGTGCGCCCGCCAGTGCCTTAGCGGCGGCTTCGGAGCCCATGGGCAAACCACCCACACGGGTCAACACCGCGCTACCGGCAAACGTGAAGAACATCTGCCGACCGGTTATCAAGTTGCCCAGATCCGCCCCAATCTCCATGGGCCGATACCACATGTAATGTAGCGACGTCTCCCAGCTGGATTTGATCCGCTGAAGAACGGGCTCGGACAACACATCTTGCGCCGTCAGGGGCTCCCCACTCACTAACGTTTTGACGTCGGGTAGTTGCATGACGTGCATGAGCAACTGGCGGTACTGGCGCACCTCCTCCTGGGAAAGCTCACGGTCCCATCGCTCCCTTACGGCCTGTCGGAATGCGTCCCCGTCCATTTCACGGATTTCGGCCAGCGTGTGATTCTGACGCAGGCTCGCCAGGATACTGAGGCCCACGTGAGTCGACGACAAGTCGTCCAGTTCTATACCCAGTTGTTCCTCACGGGCGTCCGCCTCGGCCGCTCCAACCAGAGTCCCGGATACGGCATCGTACCAGCCGTATTGGGCCGTCATGATCGCGTAGCTTTCCCAGGAGCTTTCCTCGGGCAGGGCGTCGGTCCGCGCCTTTGAACCGATCCACGCTTCGTTGTCACTGTGTACGCGAGCGGCTTCGTTGAGCGCCGCAGCCTGGATCGCCCGGAGCACGGCGATCTCAAGGTCTCTTTCATATTCCTCGAACGCCACCCCGGCCCCGGTGGTGTAGCCTCGTCGGCGTGCGCTGCGAATGGTCTCGAGCGCGTCGACGACCTGCCCTTCCATAGCATACCCCATCGCCTCAAGGTAGTACGAAGCGCCCTGCATCGACGGAATCGAGCGTATCTGCACGGCCTCGCGTCGGATTCCCGCTCCATTGCCCTGCACCATCTCAATCTGGGCAAACAGCATGCCGCGTCGCGCGCGGGCGGCCTCAACGCGCAGCGCAGCGCTGAAGTCAAGCTCACCGAACCCGTAGGAGTCGTACACCTTCTCGACTTTTCCCACGGTGTCGTTCATCACTTGACGCAACTCGGCGATGAGCTCATTTCGCGCCCCGACCAGTTGCTTCAGGTCGTTCACCAGCTTACGCAGCCGCTCGCTCGCCTTGGCCTGGGTCGCTTCCTGGTTGTACTCTTTCTTCGCGGCCTGCCAACGCTTGATCTCTGTTTGAAGCTTCCTGATCTCGTCGCTCAGCAACCGGATGGCGAGTAATCGTCCCGACAGCTCATCCTCAACACCCCGGAGAATCTCGTCCATCGCGTCGATTCGTTCGGCCGCCGGTGTGCTCGGGCGCTCCCGCTCCCGCTCCATGTCACCGACGCGGTGCTCACCCGGTTCCGGTTCGTCATGCTCGGTTGGCTCGGCCGCAACGACCGCCGGCGGGATCGTCTGCGCATCAGGTTGGTCTGGTTGAGGCTCGTCTGGGATGGTTCTGCCGGCGACCTGAAAAGCACTCTGGAGGATGATCCGGGCAATCTCATCGACCACCGCCTCATCCGCCGCGACGCCATCCCGGTTACTGACCGCCACCGTGAATTCGAAGACCGGGTTCTCGCAACGAACATATAATCTGATGCCCTCAGGAAAATCCTTTTCCGCGACCCGAAGTAACACTGTGTACGACTGTGAAATGCTGCTCTTGCGCCCGGCGCGGCCAAATTCTTCTATCCGGCTGGATTTGTAGCCTATAATCATTCCACCGCGGCAATCATAATAGTCACGCGGCTTGAAGCGCCAGTAACGCTCCGGCTCGTCGAGTTCCTTCCGTTCGATCTGGGGAGCGGGACCCCGATCGATCACCACCGTCCGATTACGCGCAGCCCGGTTCTTCTTATCAGCCTCCTGCTGCATCAATTCAGGCGACCATTCTGTCCACCCGTAGATGGGGTCTTTGATGCTGATGCTGATCTGACCAGCCGACTCCGTCCTTTCGTATGTTCCGTCGTCGTACCATTGATAGGGGGAGTTGAGGTCACGACGAGTTGTCAGGTAGCTCGGGAGGGTCACCTTCCACGTGCGCGAAGTGGCACCATAGTAGCCCCAGGTCCGAAGCTCGGTGCCTTCACCCTGCCAGACGGTTTGAAAGTTGGCGCCGAATTCCGGCTCCCACGGACCATGGTACTGCGCCAAGGCGGTGATCCGCGGCGTGGCGAGGATACATATCTTCCCGATCAGTCTCTCTTCATTGCCTGGTGGCACAGCCGGTAACGTCTGGCCTTGAGCGCCGGTCGCGACCATCGCAGCCAACGCTGCCACGTACAGCAGCGCGGCGAGGAGCCGACGAAGGCGAAGAGGACAGATGGGGGTATGCTCTGGACCGGTGAACCCCGGCCCGCTGCTCCGGGATCTGACCTTGTCAGATTCCTCGCCCCGGCACGGGTGTGTTGACAGATAGGCCTGCACGCTCCTTGTGATCCGATGTCTTCTCATCCGATGTCCTTTCAAGGTGCGGCTTGCTATTCAACTCTCTGCGGCACTAATACTATCGTCCCAGAATAGAAACGACTATACAAGAGTCTTGGCCGTGGCCACAGGTGTATGATCACATGTTGGCTAGATCCCCAAATGTGCCGTGCGTATCCGCTTATCCTGCACCATGTCCTCGGCATCTGGTCGTCACGTTGAGGCTCGGCCTGCTCGCCTGGCATCGACATCTCACGCCCGGCCCAAGGAGTGCATGTCCCTGTATGGACATTCCATCCAATGTAGGTGGCATCTGTTTAGCGTCTCATAATCTTCATAATCAGGTGGTCATCTTGCCGATATGGGAGTCATGGCTGGCAATGGCGCTACAACACCACGGTGTCGTAAACTGTGCACGGCTCGACATAGACCGCGGAAGCGGTCGTTGCATTACCCACGTAGCTACGAATCTCGTTGTCCCCGGCGATAAACAACCAGGATCGGCCCGTCCCATTGCCGTCAGCCTGCTGGATCGCGTATTGATCGCCCCCGTCTGCGGCGTCGGTCTTGATCCACACAAAGACGGCAGGATCACCTTAATTGATCACCGCTAGTGGTTCATGACAATTGCACATGTGGGTATAGGCGTTTGAGTTTGATTCGAGCGTTTGGCGTGGTGAATTGCCAGTCCACCCCGCGTTGACGCGCGTTGCGGTCACGAGCCCACGGGGCC
>Ga0116174_10001829_pt1 | contig 18999 bp, 19 predicted proteins | sample AD_UKC087_MetaG_FD_89801 | JGI IMG/M metagenome (GOLD analysis project Ga0116174, IMG submission 89801) | Active sludge microbial communities of municipal wastewater-treating anaerobic digesters from USA - AD_UKC087_MetaG | ecosystem: Engineered > Bioreactor > Anaerobic > Digestate | place: USA...
AAAACGGTGCTGAAGTTCCATGAAAAGGAGACCCTGTTCGCCGAGGAGGCCAGGAGCGGAAGCGGAGCGGCGGCGGACTACCTGGCGGACAAGGAAACGGATGAGGACGAGGAAGAGGAATACAAGATAGAGACCATACGGAAAAAAGACGAGAAAAAAACCACCGCGATAAAAATCGTCAAAGTCTCCGTGGACAAGCTCGACCTGCTGCTCAACAACGTGGGAGAACTGGTTATCGCCAACTCGGGCTTCTATCGCCTTTACGAGGAGATGCGGAAGGCGAACTTCGACAAATCCGTCACCAACGAGTTCAAGAACCGAATGGACCAGATGTCGCGTATCGCGAAAGACCTCCAGGGCGGCATCATGAAGACGAGGATGGTGCCCGTGGGGCAGGTGTTCTCGCGCTTCAATCGCCTGGTGCGTGATCTCGCGAAGGAGTTCGGCAAGCTGGTGACGCTGCAGATAAAGGGCGAGGAGACCGAGCTCGACAAGAAGGTGATCGACGCGATAGGCGAACCGCTGATGCACCTGATCAGAAACTCCATCGACCACGGGGTGGAGACCGCCGAGGAGCGCAGGAAGCTCGGTAAGCCCGATGTCGCGACCGTCGCTCTCAACGCCTACCAGTCGGGCAACCAGATATTCGTCGAGGTGAGCGACGACGGACGCGGGCTCAACGCCAGCAGGATCAAGAAAAAGGTGCTCGAAAAGGGTCTGGCCTCGCCCGAGATGCTCGCCAATATGGATAACGAGGAAGTGTACAACTTCATATATCATCCCGGCTTTTCCACCGTTGACGTTGTGACCGATATCTCCGGACGCGGCGTGGGCATGAACGTCGTAAAGGAGATCGTCTCCGAGCTTAACGGCAATGTAAGCATCGAGACCGAGCCCGGAATGGGGACGCGGTTCCTGCTTTCCTTCCCGCTGACGCTGGCGATCATTCCGGCCATCATGGTCAAAGTGCGACACGAACTCTACGCGATTCCGCTCTCCGATGTAATCGAGACGATAAAAATTTCGTTCGGCGATATCACCACGATCGAGGGCCACGAGGTCATCAATCTGAGGGGTGAGATACTCTCGCTCCTCCGGCTCAACGAGTTCGTCGGTATCGAAAGCGGGGTGGAGGACGATCGCAAAGTGCCGGTGGTCGTCGTGGGATACGGAAACCGCAAGATCGGTCTCATCGTGGACCACCTGGAGGGCAAACAGGAAATCGTTATAAAATCGCTGGAGCAGAATTACGCCACCGTGGAAGGCCTTTCCGGAGCCTCTATTCTGGGTGACGGCAGCATCTGTCTGATACTGGATATCGCCTCCATGATCAACAGGGTGATATCCGAGCAGGACCGGCTCTCGAGGATGCAGCGCCAGCGCGTCATCGAAAAAAAGGCCGCGCAGGTGGAGGAGGTAAAGGAGATCGCCGATCTGTCGCGCTCGTCCGCCGAATCGCGCGAGCCGGCAGGCAGGAAGGAGACGCCTCCGCAGGCCGCGCCTCAGGCGAAAGAGGCCCCGTCGCGTACCGAACCCGCGAAGAGCGCACCGCCCCGGATGGAGCCTGTCAAGGAAGATATCGTCTTTGAACGCAGGGAGTCGCCCCCGCCGACAGTGAAGCCGGCATCCGCGGCGGCGCCACCGTCCGACTCGCCCGCGTGGCCGGCCGGGGACGAGTCAGCTATCGAAGATAAAGTGCGCGATGTGCTTCGGTCGTTCAAGGACGAACTCAAGGAAAGCATCAAGGCCACCGTGGAGAGCGGCCGGCCCGACGGCCACATAAAGAAATCGCTCGGCATCGACGAGGAGGACATGGAGCGGGTGCAGGTGCTCGCAAACGTCGGCATCACCAACGCCGCCGAGTCCCTTTCGAAGATACTGGGCAAGCAGATCGACCTGTCCATCCCCACGGTCGAACTCCTTCCGGTGGAAAAGGTGCCCGAAACCTTCGGCGAGGTCGACAATATCTATATCGGCGTTTACATGCCGCTGGTCGGCGACATCAAGGGGACCATACTCTTCGGCCTGGCCGAGGAGGCGGGTTTCGAACTCATCGACATGCTGTACGGTATCGAGAGCGGCAAGACGCGCGAGCTCGACGAGGACGGGGAGTCGGCCCTCAAGGAGGTCACCAACATCGTCGGTTCGTCTGTGGTCAACGTGATCTCCGAGAAGACCGCCATAGCCATAAAGCCCACGGTGCCCACCATAGTGCATGATTTTATGCAGTCCATCCTGGATTCGATTCTGGTGCTGCACAACATATCCAACGATTACGTCCTGGTGATGGATACCGAATTCTATTATCAGAACGACAGGGTGATCGGCAAGCTCATGGTGCTCCCCGAAACGGAGTCGCTGAAGAAGATCGTGGACAAACTGAAATAAGGGGCCCATGCCGGAAAAGATAAAAGTTCTGGTAGTCGACGATTCAGCCCTCGTCCGCAAGGTCGTTACGGACATACTCCATCGGGACCCCGAGATCGAGGTCGTAGGGACTGCGAATAACGGAAAGACCGCCATCTTCAAAAACGGGACGCTGAATCCGGACGTCATCACGCTCGATATCGAGATGCCCATAATGGACGGCCTGGAGGCCCTGCGCGCCATTATCGAGACCAATCCCAAGCCGGTAATCATGATGAGCGTCCTGACGCAGCACGGCGCGGAGGCGACCTTCCGCGCCCTGGAATACGGGGCGGTCGATTTCATTCCTAAGCCCTCGACGGCCCTTTCAATTTCCGTCGAGGAAATCGCGGACCTCCTTATCCGCAAGGTCAAGTCCGTCTACAAATCGAAGGTAAAGCTGCACCCGGGAGCGCAGGCCGAACACCGTGAAGCCGAGGCGCCGAAGTCCGAGCCCCCCCGGAAAAAGGAGCCCGGCAACAGGGTAGTAGCCATCGGCACTTCGACGGGAGGTCCCTCGGCGCTCCTGCAGGTTTTTCAGAAGCTGCCTTCCGATTTCGGTTCGCCCGTACTGGTCGTGCAGCACATGCCCGAGGGATTCACGCGCGCCTTCGCCGAGAGGCTCAACGTGAATTCGGGCCTGACCGTTAAGGAGGCGGAAGACGGAGACCGGGTGCGTCCGGGTTTCGGGTATATCGCCCCGGGCCATTCACACATGAGGATAGAGCAGGGCGCCGGCGAGCGGGTTCTCCGGGTGTTCCAGGGGGACAAGGTCTCGGGCCATCGTCCGTCGATCGACGTTCTGTTCGATTCGGTGGCGGAATCATACGGAAGGGATTCCGTGGCCGTCATAATGACGGGAATGGGCAGGGACGGGGCGGACGGCATAGGGAGGATAAAGAAAAAGGGCGGATATACCATAGCCCAGGACGAGGACACCTCCGTCGTCTACGGGATGAACAGGGTGGCGGTGCAGTCCGGCGCCATCGACCAGGTGGTTTCACTGTACAGGATCGCCGAAACGATCATGGAACACTCCTGACCGACCGGAATACGGGCATCAAGGCTCCGTGCCGGACGGAATTAATTACGCTGGTATCGTAAATTTTTCTTGAACACTTTAACTGTCGTTTATAGACTGTAATGCCGAGAGTATAGTGGACGCTAATGTCTTGAATATGGAGTGGGGAAATGGCTACTATCCTTATTGTTGATGACGCGAAATTCATGAGGACGCTCGTGAAGGACGCCCTGGTTCCGAGGGGACACGAAGTGATAGGCGAAGCCGAAAACGGCAATCAGGCGGTGGAACTCTATAAAAAGATGAAGCCCGATCTGGTTACCATGGACATCACGATGAGGGAAAAAGACGGGATCCAGGCCGCGGAAGAGATACTTTCCCTCGATCCGAAGGCGAGGATCATCATGGTCACGGCTCTCGGTCAGGAGAACCTGCTCACGCGGGCGATAAAGATCGGCGTGAAGGATTTTGTCGTAAAGCCGTTCCCCCCCGAAAGACTACAGAAGGCCGCCGAGAAGGCGCTGGCCTGAATCGATTCCGGCGCGCCTTTGCGGCCGCCGGACCCCCGCTTGACGAAGCACTCATCACAGGGCGGAGAGGATGCTCTCCGCCTGTCATTATAAAGAGGTGATGGTTTTTCCCTCATGCAGGAAAACGAAAAGGACACCCTCCCGGAGAAGGAAGCAGACCGTCCCGTCATTCACATCGACAACTTTGACGGGCCGCTCGATCTGCTGTGGAACCTGATTAAAAAGGCCCGCATCGAGATTACGGACGTTTCGATTTCCAGCATCACCGAGCAATACATCGCTTACCTTAAATTGATGGACCGGATGAACGTCCAGGTGGCGTCCGATTTCATCGTGATGGCGTCCGAACTCCTCTATTACAAGTCCCGCGCGCTTTTACCCGGCGGAGAGATGGAGGACGAGTATTTCGTCCCGCCGCTCCCGCCCGAGCTCGTGCAGCGGCTTCTGGAGTTCAAGAAGTTCCAGGACGCGTCGAGAAATTTCCGAAAGATGTTCGAGCTGCAGGCGGATTCATACGCGCGCGTCAATCCCGTCGACACGGCCTCCGCGGAGCCCGAGCTCATCGAGGTGTCGCTCTTCGACCTTCTGAGCGCGTTCGCGGAGGTGATGGATTCGGCCCGGGAAATAGAACAGAAGGAAATTGTATTTGACGAAATACTGGTCAGCGACAGAATCGCGCTCATCACCGAATTGCTGAAAGAGAAAGAGCAGGTTCTCTTCGTCGAGATTTTTTCCGAGAGGCCGACCAGGGCGGAAATAGTGGCGACCTTTCTCGCCATGCTCGAGATGGCCAAAACGAGAAGGCTCAGAATAATGCAGCACCGGGTGTTCGGCGACATACGCCTGTTCCGCGCGGACGCGGAGACGGGTGTGCCGGGTAATGCGGAACAGACATGAGTAACAGCGAAGAAATGACCGACAGCCGGAACGTGGAAGAGAGCCCGGTCGCCGAGGAGGCCTCCTCGGAGGAAGCCGGGCGGGACGGGGCGCCTCAGGAAGAGATCGACCTTGCGGGGCTTTTCGAGGCGCTTCTTTTCCTTTCGAACGAGCCGCTTCCGCTGTCCTTTTTCGTCAAGAACCTCGGGGTCGACGCGCAGCAGGCGAAGATACTGCTGGACTCGCTGGTCGACGAATACGAGGAAAGGGACGGAGGTATACGGATCGTCGAGATTTCCAACGGTTTCCAGTTCATGACCAGCCGGCGCTACTCCTCCCAGATACGAAGCATAATGGGTTATGCCCGGCGCGAGGGGCTCTCCAAGGGGATGCTCGAGACGCTCTCCATCATCGCGTACAAGCAGCCGATCGTCCTGGCCGAGATCGAGGAGCTTCGGGGCGTTTCGTCGCGTATGATGGTGGCGAACCTCATGAAGAAAAACCTGATAAAGCCGGTGGGCAGAAAGGAGCTTCCGGGCCGGCCGCTGTGTTACGGCACCACCGACGAGTTCCTTCGCTACTTCGGCCTCAACCGCCTTTCGGACCTCCCGAAGCTTTCGGAGATAAAAGAATTTTCATTCGAGAACGAGGAATAGCTCGATGAGCGGGCGCATGGAAGAAATTGACCGCAAAATCGTGGAGTTGCTCGCGGAGCGCTGCAGGGCGCACATCGAGGAGCTCAAGGGCCTGCCGCCGGGCGATGCGCAGTACTCGGCGGCAAAGGCGAAGCGGCTGTCGACCTTTCTCGAGTCGCTCGACACGCAACCGCTTTCAGCTGATGTCGTGAAAAAGATATTCGCCGAGCTGTCGGCCTTCGCGGTGTCCGCCGTGCGGCCGCCCACGGTGGCATACCTGGGGCCCGCGGGGACGTTCACGCATTCGGCCATGCTCGAGGTGTTCGGCGCGTCCGCGGCCGGGGTTCCGGTGAAGAGCATCCACGACGTGTTCGTCGAGGTGGAGACGGGCCGGGCGGACTATGGCGTGGTGCCGGTCGAGAACAGCACCGAGGGAGCGGTGACCTATACGCTCGACGAGCTGATGGACACCGAGCTCAAGATCATCGCGGAGAAATACCTGCGCGTGACCTACAGCCTGGTGTCGGTCGCGAAGGACATGAAGAACATAAAGAAGCTCTATTCCCACCCGCAGTCGTTCGGCCAGTGCAAGGAGTGGATACGGAAGAATCTTCCCGACGCGGAGCACCACAACGTGAGCTCCACCTCGCTTGCCGCCGAAACCGCGTCGTGGGACAAGTTCGCGGCGGCGGTTACCTCGCACGCGTCGGCGGAAATCTACGGCCTGAACGTTCTGGCCACAAACATAGAGGACTCGCGGCAGAATTACACCCGCTTCTTCGTAATCGGCGATCGCGACAATCCGCCCACCGGCAGGGACAAGACCTCGATCATCTGCGCCGTGCGCGACAAGCCGGGGGCGCTCTACGATCTCCTGGGCCCCTTCAACCGGGCCGGTATCAACATGACCAAAATCGAATCGCGCCCGGACAAGAAAAAGATGTGGGAGTACAATTTTTTCATTGACTTCATCGGTCACAGGGAGAGTACGATCGTCAAAAGCGCGGTCGAGAAGATGAAAGAAGACCTTATCTTTCTGAAAGTCCTCGGCTCATATCCGGCCGAAAAGTAGAGCCGTCCTCCCTGCGCACCCATCACCCCGCGGTAACTGGAGCGCGTCATGCTTATAGTACTCAAACCCAACGTCAGCCAGGAAGAGATCGATCATATTGTAGACAAGATACGATCGCTCAGCCTGGAGCCGCACGTATCGACAGGCGTACAGCGCACGATCATCACGGTCATCGGCGACGAGGACGTAATCCGCGAGCAACCCCTCGAGGCGCTGGCCGGCGTAGAGTCTGTTAAGTCCATTTTAAAGCCTTTCAAGCTCGTTTCGAGTGAGACGCAGCCCGATCGAAGCATAATACGCGTCAACGGCGTGGAGATAGGCGGAAAGAACATCGTGATCGTCGCCGGGCCCTGCTCGGTCGAGGGCGAGCGTGAGGTAATAGAACACGCGCAGATGGTACGGGAGTCGGGCGCGCACATCTTCCGCGCCGGGGCGTTCAAGCCGCGCACCTCCCCGTATTCCTTCCAGGGCTTCGGCGTGCAGGGCCTCAAGTTTCTGGCGAAAGCCAAGGCCGAAACGGGCCTTCCCGTAGTGACGGAGGTGATGGATCCGCGCGACGTGGGAGTGGTCGCCGAGCACGTGGACATTCTCCAGATCGGCACGCGGAACATGCAGAACTTCAACCTTCTTAAAGAGGTCGGAAAGATCGACAAGCCGGTGCTCCTCAAGCGCGGAATGAGCGCCACCGTCAACGAGTTCCTGATGTCCGCCGAGTACATCCTCTCCAAGGGGAACCGCAAAGTGGTGCTCTGCCCGCGCGGCATCCGCACCTTCGAGGATATCACGCGTAACACGCTCGATGCGGGGGTGGTGCCGGTAATAAAGGCGCTCAGCCATCTTCCGGTGCTCTGCGATCCGAGCCACGCCATGGGACTCAAGGACTACGTGCCGGCCGCGGCGTACGCGTTCGTCGCGGCCGGGGCCGACGGTGTGATGGTCGAGGCGCATCCCCGCCCCGAGGACGCCCATTCCGACGGCCAGCAGACCATCGACGGGCCGACGCTTATCGCGATGATCGACCGTATCCGCAAGATCGCGCGCGCACTGGACAGGGACCTGCGCTGATGTTCCGCCGCGTTTCCGTTGTGGGGCTGGGCCTCCTGGGGGGTTCCCTGTGCCGGGCCCTTAAGGAGGCCGACGCCTCCGTGCACATCACCGCCTTCGCGCGCGACGTCGCGCGGCTCTCGCGGGCGCTCTCGGATGGCATGATCGACCGCGCGCTTCCCGTGGGAGAGCTCTCTCCCGCCGGATTCGACCTCGTGGTGATCGCCTCTCCGGTGCTCTCGTCGATTGAATCGCTTGAAAAACTTCTCGGTCATCCGGAAATCGGCGGCTGCCTGATCATCGACGTGGGTAGCGTGAAGGCGCCGCTGGTGGCGCTCGCGGACGCCCATATGAACGGGGCCCGCTTCGTCGGCTGCCATCCGATGGCCGGGTCGGAGAAATCGGGCTACGAACATTCAAGCGGCGCGCTCTACCGGGGCGCGTCGGTCATCATCACCCCCGGGAAAAAAAATACGGAGGATGACGTACGTGCCGTTGAGCGGTTCTGGACATCCCTGGGCGCGCGAACGGTGCGCAGCGGCGCGGAGGAGCATGACCGACTGGTTGCGGTAACGAGCCATATGCCGCACCTGGCGGCCTGCGCCGTCGCGGATCTTGTGGCCGACACGGCCGCCGGCACGGACATCACGCCGTTCATCGGAAACGGGTTCCGCGACCTCACCCGTATCGCCATGGGTTCGCCTGACCTGTGGACCGACATCGAGGCGGCCAATGCTGAAAATATCGTACGCGCGATCGACGAACTTACCGCCAGGCTGGAACACATACGGCGTTTCATCGCCGAGGGCCGTCACGAGGCCGAGGGGCGCGTGTTCCTGGAGCGCGCGGGCGCGTTCAGGAGGAGTGTGGGGTGATGGGCGGCAGGCGTATTGTGGTGGCCGTGGACGGACCCGCCGGTTCGGGCAAGAGCAGCGTGTCGCGCGAGGCCGCGCGCAGGCTGGGACTGCGCTACATCGACTCGGGCGCCATCTACCGCGCGGTGACGCATTACCTCCTGGGGCGTCTTGGGTCCCTGGAGAAGGGCAGAAGCTACGCCGGCTTTCTGGACGGTCTTGTGATCGGCCAGAGCTTCGATCCCGACGGGAGCGTGCGCACCACGGTGAACGGGCTCGACGTTTCACGCGCCATCCGGGATGAGACCATCGCCCGCAACATAGGGACCGTTTCGGACGATCCGGGCGTCCGCAATTACGTCAACGCCCTCCTGCGTTCGTGGAGCGCCCGCGAATCGCTTATAATGGACGGGCGCGACATCGGTACCGTGGTGTTCCCGGACGCCGCGGTCAAAATATATCTTGACGCTTCGGCCGAGGTGCGCTCTCTGAGGAGGGCCGCCGAATATCGGGAAATGGGAAAAACTGTTGACGTAAACGAGATCAGGAACCAGATTATCCGCAGGGATCAGGAAGATACCGCGAGGCCCTTCGGACGCCTCCAGAAGGCGGAAGGTTCTTTTTATATGGATACCTCTTCCATGGAGAAGGAAGAGGTGATTGAGCGGATTATCGATTTGATAGCGGAGGCTGACGGTCCGGGTATGGCGGACAGCCGGCCGGAATGAGACCGCAGCGCAGCAGCGACTCACGACGCCCCGAAACAGTTGACCGCAGGCAGGTACAATTCCCGTAGCGCAATGTCATCGGTAGAATAGATCGGCTCTCAATTTTTTGCTCAGGGTGCGGTGTATGGAGAACGTGAACGAAAAAATCGACGACAGCTTTTCGATGGAAAGCATCGCCACAAACGCCCTCGATGAGCTGAAGCCCAACAAGCTCATGCGGGGTGAGGTCGTCACCATTGACAGCGAGTTCGTCTATGTGAATGTCGGGACCAAGTCCGACGGCCGGGTGCGGATACAGGAATTCGCCGAACCGCCCGCGGTGGGGGACACGATCGATATCGTGCTCGCCGAGCGGCGCATGGTCGACGGAATGTACATGTTCTCGAATACCGCCGCTGTGAGGGAAAAGGGCTGGCGCAAACTGATGGATTTGCGCAACTCCGGTCAGGAATACCTTACGGGCTGCGTCGCGGCGGTTGGCGAAAAAGGCCTCACGATAGATTGTGAGGGCATAAACGCGTTCCTTCCTTTCTCGCAGGCCGCGGACCTCAGGGGCAGAAAGACCGCCTCCCCGGGAGAGCTGTACGCCTTCAAGGTGAAAAACGTGGACCCCAAAAAGCGCTCGGTGCTTGTTTCGCGCAGGGAATACCTTGACGAGACAAGGGAGAAGGTGTGGGCCGGCATAGTCGAAAAATACAAACCCGGCGACAGGATTACGGGCAAGGTCACCCGCTTCGTCGAGTTCGGAGCCTTCGTTGATATAGGCGGCATCGAGGGCCTGCTCCACAAGAACGACATATCGTGGAAGCGGGTTTACAAGAAGAAAAACATACTGCACATCGGAGAGGAGCGCGAGTTCGTCATTATCGACATAAAGAAGGACGAGGGGCGCATATCGCTGGGGTTGAGACAGCTCGTCGATGACCCCTGGCTCTCGGTGGGCGAAAAATACAAGGCCGGAGACACTGTGGAGGGCCGCGTAATGACGCTGACCGGCCAGGGCGTGTTCGTCGAGATAGAGGACGGAATAGAGGGATTTCTGAGCGCCTCCGAGGTCTCGTGGACGCGCAAGACGGTCCTCATCAAGGACACGTTTAAAAAAGGCCAGATGGTGACCGTGCGGGTCCTCGGAATTGACGCCGAGGAGCGCAGGCTCATTCTCGGCATGAAGCAGCTTGCCGAAAACCCGTGGGACGGCATAGACGAGCGTTTTCCGGCGGGCACCGTCATGAAGGCGCCGGTGCGCAAGGTGGTGGGTTTCGGCATCTTCGTTGAAATTGAGGAGGGCATCGACGGGCTGGTGCATCTCTCTGATATGAGCTGGGACGACAACGTGAAAGACCCCGCCCAGCTGTACAAGGTCGGCGACGAGGTCGAGGTGAAGATACTCGACATCAAAAAGAAGGAGATGAGGATCTCCTGCGGAATCAAACAGCTGACGCGGTCCCCCTGGCAGGCGGTAAAGGAAAAGTTCCCGCCGCGCAGCAGGGTATCCGGCGTGATTTCCGGTATCGTACCCTTCGGCCTGTTCGTCCGCGTGAGCGACGACGTCGAGGGGCTGGTGCATATTTCCGAAGTCTCGCGCAGAAAGATCGAGAACCTCGAGGAGAAATTCAAGATCGGTGATCAGGTGAACGCCGTCGTGCTGGGGGTGGACGTGGATAAAAAACGCCTTTCGCTCAGCATGAAGCACTTCGAGGTGATGAGCGAAAAAGAGGAGCTCAGTAAGATACTCAACAACTCCGGCCCGACGAGGGTCACGATCGGCGATATGATCAAGATGAAGCAGGGTTGACGCGGGGCCATATGGAGACCAGGGACATCGAGATACGCAGAAATATAGTCGAACGCGGCCTGATGGCCGTCAAGGAATTCGCCAGCGAAAACCTGCGCCTGGTCGCGTGGAGCGCCGTCGGCCTGGTGGCCGCCGTGCTGCTGGTTACGGTCGGTTATATGGTGTACGACAGCCGGCAGGAGGCCGATCTGGCGCGTTTTGAAAAGATACTGGACGATTTCCAGGGTCTTCAGTATCCCACGGAGGCGGAGCGCGCGGCGGCTATCGAGAAGACCGCGGCCGAGCTGATCGCGGTCTCCGATGCCGCGTACTGGGGCTATGCCCGCCGTAACGGCCGCTATGTCGCGGCGGGGCTGTATTTCGAAGCGGGTATGTACGATAAGGCCCTCGAATCCTACCTCTTGTTCGTCGACCGGTCGTCGCGATCGTTTTTCGCTCCGATGGCGCTCCAGCAGGCGGCGCGCTCCCTTGAGTCGCTGGATCGCAATAAGGAGGCCCTCGATATCTACCGGCGGCTGGAGAAGGAATACGCCGACAGCGCGGTGGCCGACCAGGTGCTATACGACGCGGGCAGGCTGCATCAGATGGAGGGAGACCTTTTCAAGGCCAGGGAGAGCTTCAACAGGGTGATCGCCCTCTTTCCGAAGTCGCCGTTCGCCAGGAAGGCCCGCGAGCGCCTGATGCTGCTGGGGCTTATGGAGACGAAACGCTGAGTCTTCGCCCCGGCAATTATTTACCCTCATTCCGGGAATAAGATGTTGACATTACCGGGGGGCGATTGTAAAGACGACTAACTTTCTGATCGTGATATCCCTCCAGGGAAGCGCCGGTGGCGTAAGTTGATTAATACACTGTACAATGGAGTTTAACCGTGGCTGTTCCAAAGAGAAGAAAATCCAAGTCCAAATCGCGTATGAGGAGATCGCACGACGCGATCGGCGTTCCCAATCTGAGGCCGTGCCCGCGATGCGGCGCGTATGTCGCTCCCCACAGGGTATGCCCCGAGTGCGGTCACTATAAGGACATCCTGGTCGTCGAGCCCAGGGTCAAGGTTAAAGACAAAAAGAAATAGCCGGTGCGGGTCCAACCGCGCACGGAGATAATGGCTTGACAGGCTTCGTCCGCCGGCTATAGTTGATGACAATCCACAGTGTCGCGCGGGGCCGTGTTTACCGGTGCCCGTGCGGTTTGGTTTTGTTCTCTCCGGCCTTGTCAGTTATGTACCTCGAGCCCGGGGAGTTTCGGATTCAGGAGGAGGGGCTGTTATGGCGGTTGATTTCGAAAAGATACGCAAGATCATCGTTGACCAGCTCGGAGTCGATGAGTCCGAGGTCACCGAGGACGCCTCGTTCGTCGACGATCTCGGCGCGGATTCTCTTGATACCGTCGAACTGGTTATGGCCCTCGAAGAGGAGTTCGGAATCGAGATTCCGGATGAAGACGCCGAGAAGATCATTACCGTCGGGGACGCGGTCAAGTATATAGATTCGAAACTCAAATAGCCCGGTTTAACGAGACGGGCTCGACCGGTCGCGCATGATTGAGGACGATAAATACACCAGCCATAAAAAGAAGAATCGCCTGCGACAGATCAACAAGCTTCAGAGCATCCTTAAAATCAAATTCCGAAATAAAAGCCTGTTGAACCGGGCGCTGACCCACCGCTCGTATCTCAACGAGGCGGGGCCCGGCGCCAGGGACAACGAGCGCCTCGAGTACCTCGGTGATTCCGTTCTTGCACTTGTCGTCAACGAGTACCTTTTCAAACGGTTCGAGAAGTATCCCGAGGGGGACCTCGCGAAAATAAAATCGGCCGTGGTTTCGGAGGCGACGCTGTTCAAGGTGGCGCGCGAGCTCAACCTGGGGAGCTTCCTGTTGATGGGCAAGGGCGAGGAGCTCAGCGGGGGGCGGGCCAGACCCTCGATACTCGCAAACTCGCTGGAGGCGGTAATCGGAGCGCTTTATCTCGATTCGGGCCTCAAGGACTGCAAGAAACTGGTGCTCTCGCTCCTTAAAAGCGATATCGAGCGTATCGACAGCATGGAAAGCTACCGCGATCCCAAGACGACTCTGCAGGAATACGTACAGAAAAAATACCGGGAACGCCCGCTGTATGAAATAATCGCCGAGAGCGGCCCGGACCACCAGAAGCAGTTCACCGTAAGGCTCGTCGTCGCGGGAAAAAGCATCGCGGAGGGCACCGGCGCGAGCAAGCGCGGAGCCGAAATGGAGGCGGCGCGCAAGGCGCTCGACATCATCCAGGGAGGCGGACGCTCGCTGTGATTTTCCGAAAACTGAAAAACACCCGTGTCAGGGTGGCGGGAGTGTTCGTTGAGGACGGGAAACTGCTTCTTATCGCCCATAAGAAGCGAAAAGACGTCTACTGGCTTCTGCCGGGCGGCGGTGTGGACTTCGGAGAATCGCTGGGGGACGCGCTCAAGCGCGAACTGTGCGAGGAACTGTCAATAGAGGCCGAAGTGCACGACATCGCGTTCATCTGCGATTCGATAGGCCCGGGGCTCGAACGCCATATCGTAAACATCTGCTTTTACTGCACGCGCGTGAACGGCGAACTGTCGCTCGGCAGTGAAAAACGCCTTCACGATTATTCCTTTTTCGATGCGGCCGGTCTGGACGGCATCACCATCTTCCCTCCCATGCGCGAGGAACTCAAGAGCGTTCTTTCCGGCAAGAAGGACGGCCGCACCTATCTCGGTAAGCGATGGATGGACCTGTAAAAAGGGCGCGGGTCAACGCGCCGGGCGGCGCCTACGATGTCATTGTAGGCGCGGGGACCCTCCCGATGGCTGCGGAGATGCGCGGCCTGCTCGAGCGCGACGTTTCCGCCATGATAGTCAACGAGACCGTGCTCGGGCTTCACGGCGCATATATACGCTCCTGTTTCGACGGTCTGGGCGACTTCCGGACCTATGTTATGCCGGACGGCGAGGAGCACAAAAGCTACCTTCACGCGGAGCGCGCGTTCGACTGGATGCTCGCCTCGGGCATATCGAGGCGCTCCACCGTGGTCGGTATCGGCGGCGGTGTGACGGGCGATTTCTCCGGTTTTCTCGCGGCTCTTTTCATGAGGGGGATTTCCGTACTTCACGTGCCGACGACCCTGCTCGCGATGGTCGATTCGAGCGTCGGCGGGAAGGTGGCGGTAAACCTCTCCGCGGGCAAGAACATCATCGGCGCCTTTCACCAGCCTGCGCTCGTCGTCGCGGACGTGGATTTCCTGCGCACCCTGCCCGACGACGAAATGCGCAACGGCCTTGCCGAGGCGCTCAAGCACGCGTTTATCGGCGAGAACGCGCTGTTCGGGCTTTTCGAGCGCGGTGATTTCGACTCGATCAAAAGCGCCGACAACCTCGTCGAGATAGTGTACCGCTCGGCGATTTTCAAGTCGTCGGTGGTCGAGCGCGACGAGCGCGAGGGCGGCCTGCGCGCAATCCTTAACTTCGGGCATACGGTGGGGCACGCGATCGAATCGTTCCTCGAATACCGGGGGATATCCCACGGGGAGGCGGTCTCGCTGGGCATGGCGGCGGAGCTGGAGATTTCCGTTCGGGCGGGGCTTCTGGACCGCGCGCACGCCCGCCGTTGCACGAGCCTTCTGGAGCGTTACGGCCTGCGGACGCGGCGCGCCGGGCTTGACGCCGACGGCCTTATGGCTCACATGAAATTCGACAAAAAAACCTCGGGCGGGAGGGCGCGATTCGCGCTGCTCTCCGGGGCGGGCGCGCCGGTGTATGACCGCGAGGTGCCGGACGAAACGGTCCGCTCCGTGCTCATCGAAACGCTCGCCTCAGGAGGCTGATTATGGGTTCGGGCCTGGAGTATTCAATCGAGGAGCGTGAAGCGACGAGAGTGCTCCACCTGACGGGAAGCGTGACGGGCGCCAACCGCGCCGCCTTCGAGGCGCTGGTGGAGGACATCACCCAGAAGGGCAACTGTATAGTGAACCTGAGCGCCGTGTCCATGGTGAGCACCTCGGGTATCGCCGCGCTCGGCGAGGTGAGCCTGAACGCCCGGAAGAAGGGAAAGAGGGTGATACTTATGGGCACCAATCCATCGGTGATCCGCACCATCGAACAGCTGGACATGTACGATTATTTCCTCTTTGTCGACAGCGTCGAAGAGGGACTGCTGAAGATCCGATATTACACGTAGGCCTCAGGTGCCGGGGAAGAAGTGGACCTCCGGCCTGCCGTTGTAGATGTTCCTCGAAACGAGCACCTCGGTATTGAAATATCTCCGTATGATGTCCGCGTCGAGCGCCTCGGGGGCAAGGTCCTCGGCCACCCTTCCCCCGTCCATAATGAGTATGCGGTCGGCGGTCTGGGCTGCGAAGCTCAGGTCGCCGGAGGCGAAGAGCACCGTGCGGTCGCCCTGCATGGTATGCCTGGCGAGGGCCCGCTGGACGATGCCGAGCGATCGTATGCCGAGCCCCGCGGCGGGATCGTCGAGCAGCAGGAGCTCTGAGTCGCGGAGTAGGGCGCAGGCGACAAGCGCGCGCCGGAGCGCGTCGGAGGGAAGTGCGCCGAGCGGAGTGTGGCGGTATTCGCCGAGGTCGAAGGCGTCGACGATGGAATCGAGCGCCTGGACGTGGTGCTCGCCGAAGGGATGGAGAAAGCGCTTCAGGTGTATGCGGGCAAGAAGAAGGTAATCGCCAAGGGTCCCGCTCGGGTCGGTCGGGACGCTCCCGTCGGAATACGCGATATACAATGGGTATTCACGGGATGAAATACGGGCGAGCGGCCTGTCCCCTATGCGGATATCGCCGGGAGCCGCCAGGCGGCGCGCGATGGCGGCCAGGAGAAGGGATTTCCCCGATCCCGAGGGGCCGATAAGGGCGGTAATCGAGCCGGTCTCGAGCGTGAATGAAAGCGGGCCCCCCGCACCCATGGGCAGCCGCACGCCTCGAAGTTCAATCATACGGGAATATCCTCCGGAAATTTCTGTACAGGAAAAAACCGCCTGTAACGGCAAACCAGAGAGGCACCACAATGAGAGGGTCCGCAAGCGCGGAGGCGAACAACAGAAGCTCGGCGAGGCAGAGATACTGGGCGAGCGCCGCGATATCGCGCGAGGGAGGTATGTTCGCACCTCGATGTTCCGGGCCGACCGGAGCGGTCCCGGCCATCCATCCTGCCGAAAGAAAGCTTGTGGCCGAAAAAGCTGCCCGCGCGCAGAGGAGGAAATTGCGGGCGATGTCGTACCGAAGCCCCGCACCCTCGAAGTGAGCGCGGCCGTATGACAGAAGCGCGAGCTCGGGAGCGGCGCGCCGGGTGAAAACGTGCGCGGCCGTACATATGAAAAAGAGGACGGCCGGAGCCGCGAGCCCCCCGATTGACGCGCCGGCGAGCCCCGAGAAGAGCGTCGATATTACGGCGGCATCGAATCGCGGATCGGCGCGGAACAGGAACAGCGTGAGCACGGCGAATATAACGTTGAGCGCGACGCCGGCCGAGACCATGTCCCTGCGGCCGATGGCGAGGAAGCGTCGCGTATAGAATTCGAAGAGAAGGGCCGGCAGCGGAAGAAGGCAGGCGACGATCGCCGGCATCCGGATGAAGCGCCAGAGGATCAGAGCGCATATGGTGAGAAACGCGGCGCTTCCGGAATGGATATAATCTGGTGTGGGTCGGGGGTCGAGGGCGTCGATCCGACCGAGCAGAAAGCAGGCATAGGCGCCCGAGGCGAACCAGAGGGGAGCCGCCGGGCTTTTTCCGAGGGCGAGAACGCTGAGAACGGCGAAAGCGCCCGCCGCGAGCAGAAAGGCGAAGGCCATCAACTCGAACGGGGGCCCCGGATTTTCAGTTTCTGGTCTCACCTGATTTCGCTTTAGCCTCTTCCTCGATCTGGGCGAGCAGGCCCGAGAGGACCGGGTCCCTGCGGGCCCTGGAGCGATAGGTTTCGTTCGAGGCGAGACCCGCGAGTATGCCGCGCGCGCGTTCGGTATGGCCGGTCTTTGCGTAGGCCAGGCAGAGGATGTAGCGGTCCTCGTCGCTTCCCGGGGACAGGCGCTCGAAGCGGCGGACGGCCTCTTCGTAATCTCCGAGGTGGTAACTCGCCCGCGCCCTCATGAGGTTCTGCTCGTGGGTGCGCGAGCCGTCGGGCAGGGCGCGCAGGATCTTTTCGGCGCGCGCGTAGTTTTTCGCCTGGAAATGATGCCGGGCGAGAATTTCGAAGGCGCGGTTGTACTTCTGCGGAAGGTCGCTCTCGCCCTCGCAGAGATCGAACAGGCGGTCGAATTCGCGCACGTGACGGGGGTCGCCCATGCGGTAGTGAATGCTCCCGGTCTGGAAAATGACTTCGGTATCGTCGGGGTCGAGCTGGTGCGCCTTTTCGAGCGAAACGAGCGCCTCGCGATAGTTCTCCTCGCCGATGTTTATGGCCGAGAGCATGAGAAGCGCCTCGCGCGACGCCGGATTGAGCCTGAGCGCGGCGGTGAGATACTCCCTTGCCTTTTCGAAGTTACGGCTGTTGTACTGCGCCGTGGCGCTCTTGATGTAGACGAGATAGCGGGAGTTTTTGTCGAGAAAACTGGTCTCCATGGCGCGCTCGAAATGGAAGGCGGCGTCGCGGTAGGCCTCGCGCTGGAAATAAATGTCGCCCATGAGCAGGTGCACCTCGCCGTAAAAGGGGATACGGTCGGCCACCTGGCCGAAGTAGCGCAGGGCCTCGCCGCCGCGGCCGCGCCTGAGTTCCGAAAGTCCCAGCTCGAAGCGCGGCGCGAGAAAGGACGAGTCGCGCGATATGGCCTCCCTGAAGGCGGAATCGGCCTCGTCGTAGTTTTCGGTCTTCTTGAGCTCTATGCCGCGGTTGTACGACTGCTTGGCGTCCTCGTTGTCGGTCCACAGGAACTTGTTTATGACCGACTCGACTTTTGATTTGGCCCCCTGGTCCCCCGTCCGCTCGTAGAGCTCGCGGCAGAATTTCACCATGCCGGTGTAATTGCCCGTCTGCTCGGTGAGCACGATGACGTTCCAGTAGGCGAGCTTGTAGTATTTTTTGTTGATGCGCCCCTTGACGGCGAGCTGGTAGTATTCGACCGCCTTGTCGAAGTTCTTTTCGTTCTTTTCGATCTCGCCGAGGAAATAGTACGCGTTTCCGTCGTTGCTGATCTCGACGGCCTTAAGGAACATCTCGCGCGCCTTGGCGTAATTGCGGTACACGTAATAACGGCTTCCCTGCTCGTAGTAGCCGGCGTGCGCGTCCGCGGCGACGAGGAGGAGAGTCAGGGGGAGAATGATGGATAGAAGGAGTTTTTTCATCTCACTGTGCCGGATTATCAAGTATACCATGATATGCAGGGCGCGCTCGACCTTTTGTCAAGAGAATTCTCCCGCCCCCGCGGCGTCAGTAATGGCGCCTGATAAAGCGATAGTTCCATTCCGACCGGTGAAATAAGGCCGGGCGGCAATCATGTCGTCGCCTGGCCCGGGTCTGAGACAATTATCGTTTGACTTAATTCGGCGGCCCCTCCATACAGTCGCCATTATGGCCGCGCAATCAATGATCCGATCGGCGGGGATCGTAATGCTCTCCACTCTCACCAGCCGGGTGATGGGCTTCGTGCGCGACATGATCGTCGCGGCCTTTTTCGGCGCCTCCGCCTCTCTCGACGGCTTCTTTGTCGCTTTCCGCATACCGAATCTGCTCCGGCGCCTGGTGGCCGAGGGCGCGCTCACAATATCGTTTATCCCGGTGTATACCGAATACCTTGTGCGGCGGGGCGACGGCGAGGCGCTCGAGCTGGCGCAAAAGACCCTCTCGATTCTGCTGGTGGTGCTCTCCTCGCTCTGCGCGCTGGGCGTCGTCTTCTCGCCGGAGATCGTCCGCCTGTTCGCCTACGGGTTTACCGACAGCGCGGTGCTTTCGCTCACGATCGAACTCAACCGCGTCATGTTTCCCTATCTCTTCTTTGTGGGAATCGTCGCCTTCGCGATGGGCGTGCTGAATTCGCACGGCTATTTTTTCGCGCCGGCGTTCTCGCCGGTACTGTTGAATGTCGGCTTTATAGTCGGCGCGC
>Ga0116174_10001835_pt1 | contig 18963 bp, 17 predicted proteins | sample AD_UKC087_MetaG_FD_89801 | JGI IMG/M metagenome (GOLD analysis project Ga0116174, IMG submission 89801) | Active sludge microbial communities of municipal wastewater-treating anaerobic digesters from USA - AD_UKC087_MetaG | ecosystem: Engineered > Bioreactor > Anaerobic > Digestate | place: USA...
CTGAAATATGCCCCCGGTTCAAAAAATGACTTTACGGAAAGGCTCCATTCGTTTAGCGTACCGTTTTGAACAGAATGACTGCAATTGATCAAATAATGAACGGGATGTGCAGATGAAAGGACGTGGAAGTGCGTCTCCCTACCAGGGATGGGTGCTGAGACTGATTATTGCGAACATAGTCGCGTACGTTTTTCAGATATTTACGGCCGCTGACCACTCCCCGTATTCCATGTCCGCCCTGACGTATTATCTGGGCCTCACACCGGCACTGGTGGTGGAGAAGGGCTTTGTCTGGCAGATCGTTTCCTACATGTTCCTGCACAGCACATCGGGATTTTTCCATATCTTTTTCAATATGTACGCCGTTCTCATTTTCGGAACGCCGATCGAGCAGGAATGGGGAAGCAGGAAGTTCCTCGGTTATTATTTTTTCTGCGGGGCCGGCGCGGGTCTTTCCATTCTGGTGATAAATCTCATTTCGCGCGGAGACGCGTATAACATACCGACTATCGGCGCGTCAGGTGCCGTTTTCGGGCTTCTGCTGGCGTTCGGCGTGCTCTACCCGAACGCCGAGATCCTCCTCTTCTTCATCATTCCCATCAAGGCGAAATATCTCGTTATGCTCTACGGGCTGCTCGAACTCTATCTTGAGCTCTTCGGGGGGCACAGCAGCATCTCACATGTGGGACACCTCGGGGGGCTTTTCTTCGGTATCGTCTATTTCCTGGTAACCAGGCGAAAGAGCATACGTTTCAGGACCCGGATGCGCTCCGCCGGGAGGGAGCGAAGGGCCGCGGATACCGCGCCGAAGTCCCACTCCGGCGGAGCGGTTCAGGACGAGCGGGCCAGGCAGAAGGACATTCTCGCTCGCCTTAAAAAGGACGGAGCTTCGGCCCTGTCCGACGACGAGATCCAGTACATCAAGTACCTTTCGATCATGAAGGACGATGAGTCGCCGCGATGCGACAGCGTGGATTACAACATCGACGACTCGTACTGCGCCAACTGCGAGGACGCTGACGCGTGTTTCATCCGAGAGGTGAAACGCCTCATGAAAAATTAATCTTTACAATTTGATCTTTCGGATATTGTATTAACCGTCGGGCACGCGAGGCGCCCGGGCTTTCACGCGAACTCGAACGGAACTGCCATGTGGACGGAGAAGTACGCGTTCTTCCCTGACCTCACGGCGTCTCTGATCATCAAGAAATACAAAGGAGAACCACAATGGCGAAGAGAGTGTATCTTTTCGGAGGCAAGAAGGCCGATGGAAAGGCCGACATGAAAAATCTCCTCGGAGGGAAGGGGGCCAATCTTGCCGAAATGTGCCAGATCGGAATTCCCGTTCCCGCGGGCTTCACCATCACCACCGAAGTGTGCAATGAATATTATGCCAATAACAGGAAGTACCCCGCGGGCCTGGAGCAGGAGGTGCTCGGAGCGCTGAAAAAGGTCGAACAGATCATGGGGGCGAAGTTCGGCGATTCCCAGAATCCGCTGTTGCTCTCGGTGCGTTCCGGCGCCCGGGCCTCGATGCCCGGCATGATGGAGACGGTGCTCAACGTGGGACTCTGCTCAGCCACCATCCCCGGAATGATTAAAAAAACCGGCAATCCCCGCTTTGTGTACGACGCCTATCGCCGGCTCATCATGATGTATTCGGACGTGGTGATGGAAAAGGCGGCGGGGCTCGAGCCCGAGGAGGGGAAGGGCATCCGTGTGCAGCTTGACCGTATGCTCCACGACCTCAAGAACCGCAGGGGCTATGCCACCGACGCGGATATCAGCGAGTCCGACCTCAAAGCGCTCTGCGACGACTTCCGAGCGCGGGTGAAAGAGGTCATCGGCAAGGACTTTCCCGATGACGCGCTGGAGCAGATGTGGGGCGCGATCGGCGCGGTGTTCACCTCGTGGAACGGCAAGCGCGCGATTTCCTACCGACGGATCGAGGGCATTCCGGACGTCTGGGGAACGGCGGTCAACGTTCAGGCGATGGTGTTCGGCAACATGGGGGCGAGCTCGGCTACCGGAGTGGCCTTCTCGCGCAATCCGGCCAACGGTGACAACCACTTCTACGGCGAGTGGCTGGTAAACGCCCAGGGCGAGGACGTGGTCGCGGGGATACGCACTCCTAACCCTCTCAATGAGGTGACTAAGAACGAACAGAACCGCCATCTGCCCTCGCTCGAGACGGCGATGCCTGAGGTGTACCGCGAGCTTGACGCTATTCGTGTCAGGCTGGAGAGGCACTACAAAGACATGCAGGACATCGAGTTTACGATACAGGAAGGGCGCCTCTGGATGCTGCAGTGCCGCGTCGGAAAACGCACCGGTACGGCCGCCCTGAACATGGCTATGGATATGCTTGAGGAAAAGCTCATCACGGCGGACGAGGCGATCATGCGCGTTTCGCCGTCCCAGCTGGATGAGCTTCTGCACCCGATCGTTGACCCCGCGGCCGAGAAGGAATCGACGGTGCTTGCCAAGGGGCTTCCCGCCGGTCCCGGCGGCGCCTCGGGTCAGATCGTGTTTACGGCGAACGACGCGGTGGAGTGGGCCCGTCAGGGAAAGAGCGTGATTCTGGTACGGGAGGAGACGAACCCCGAGGACGTGGAGGGAATGCGAGCCGCGATCGGCATTCTCACCGCCCGCGGCGGGATGACGTCGCACGCGGCGCTCGTGGCCCGAGGATGGGGAAAGTGCTGCATAGTCGGATGCGGAGCGCTCCACGTGGACGTGCACGCGAAGACGATGCGCGTGGGCGACAGAACCTTCGGCGAAGGCGAATACCTCACGCTGAACGGGACGCGCGGCTACGTGTACGGCGGAAGGCTGGCCATGATGGACTCGACCGAGAACCCGCGCTTCATGGGATTCATGAAGATGGTGGACGCTCGGCGCAGGCTTAAAGTCCGGACGAACGCCGACACGCCCGAGGACGCGGCGAAGGCGCGCGGTTTCGGTGCGGAGGGTATAGGGCTTTTCAGGACCGAGCACATGTTCTATGGAAAGAACTCCGAGCAGCCCCTGTTCTTCCTGCGGCGTATGATCATATCGAAAGACGAGAAGGAGCGGAGGGCCGCTCTCGACGAGCTGTATCCCTTCGTGAAAAAGGACTTCAAGGCCACGCTCCAGGAGATGGACGGCCTTCCGGTTACCATCCGGCTGCTCGATCCGCCGCTGCACGAATTCGTTCCCAATCGGGAAGACGAGCGCGAGCGGCTCGCGTCGAGCCTGGGCATATCACTGGAAGAGCTGAACAGGCGCGCCGAGGCGCTCCACGAGTCCAATCCCATGATGGGGCACCGCGGCGTGCGCCTTGGTATTACGTACCCGGAGATAACCGAAATGCAGGTCCGCGCCATTCTCGAGTCGGCGGTCGAACTGACGCGCGAGGGTAAAAAAGTCGCGCCGGAGATAATGATTCCCGTGGTGAGCACGAAGGCCGAGCTCGACCACCAGAAGGCCATTGTTGAAAAGGTCGCCGCCGAGGTGTGCGCCAAGTACGGCGTGGGGAAAATAGAGTATATGTTCGGCACCATGATAGAGATACCCCGCGCCGCGCTTGCCGCGGGCGCGATCGCCCGGACGGCTGAATTCTTCTCCTTCGGCACGAACGACCTGACTCAGATGGGTTTCGGTTTTTCACGAGACGATATCGGCGGATTCGTGCCGGATTATCTCGCCAAAAAAATCCTTCCGGCCGATCCCTTCCAGATACTGGACCAGGATGGAATCGGCGAGCTGATCGCGATCGGGATCGAGAGGGGCAGGCGGACGCGCGCAAATCTGAAGGTCGGCATCTGTGGAGAGCACGGCGGAGAGCCGTCGTCGGTCGAGTTCTGTCACAGGGTGGGCATGGACTATGTGAGCTGTTCACCTTTCAGGGTGCCGATAGCGCGCCTGGCCGCCGCGCAGGCGGCTATACGCGGCGCGGGGGCCAAGGTTAAAAAGGTAAAACAGGCGGCCAAACCGGCTGTTAAAAAACCGGTAAAGAAAACGAAAGCCGCCCCGGCGAAGCCAGTCACAAACAAAAAGCCTGTTAAAAAAACGAAACCCGCCGCGCCCATTAAAAAAGCGGCGCCGAAAAAACCCGCGGCCAGGAAACCTGCGCCGAAGAAAGCCCCGGCTAAAAAAGCGCCGGTCAAAAAGCAGGTTAAGAAAGCCGTTCCTTCGAAGAAGCCGCTTAAGAAAAAAGCCGTGAAAAAGTAACAACGCGGCGAGGGGGGGAGTCTCCCCCTCCGCCGCGCGGATGGAGCTTGAACTATAATGAAGAAACTGGTATTCGGTGCGGTAATACTCCTGCTTTCGGCGGGAGGAGCGCTCGCCTCCTACGATGAGGCGCTCAAACTGTTCCAGGAGAAAAAATTCCGGGAATCACTCGATTTAATCGCCTCGGAGCTTTCGGTTGACCGGGATTTCCAGCAGAACTCCCCCAATTACGCGCTGCGCTTCCTCGCCGCGCACAACCACTGGAAGATGGGAAATCATGAAGCGGCAATTGCCCATTTCCGGCGCTGCGCCGATATCCAGAAGGATCTTCCCGATCCTCTGATCGATCTGGGACTTCTGCTGATCGATACCGGACGGTACAGGGAGGCGGAACCGTTCGCACAGCGCGCGCTGGCTCTGCAAAAGAACCCGATCGCGTACTATGTTGTCGCGAAATCCGCATACGGGGTGGGCAATTACTGGAGGGCAAAAGAATTCTTCGAAAAAGCGATTTCAATGGACCCGGAATTTTTCGCGGCTTATAATGGGCTCGGGATGACACTGATGCGGCTGGGGAAGTTCACCCAGGCCAGCACCGCCTTCGCCGCGGCGCTGGCCGCGGCGCCCTCCTCGTCCGAGCTTTTAAACAATATGGGTCTGTGTTTCGAGAAGATCGGGAAGAGGAAGGAAGCCCTGGAGTATTATAAAAAGGCGGAACGCCTGAGCCCGGGAAATCAGACAATCCGGCAGAACCTGTCGCGCCTGTCTGCAGGCGGCTAACACGGGAAAAGTCCGGGGCCCGCTCTCCAGTTCGACGGAATACCTCCTTCCATGCCCATAATGCGCGCCCATATCCGCACAGTACGTATCCGCCGAACAGCGGCGGCCATCTGTGCGATCCTGATGCCTCTCGCGTTGACGGCGATGTCGCCGGCGCCGGTGCGCGGTCTGCTGTGGCCCATTGATCGTCCCCAGCGCATAACGGGAACATTCTGCGAACCGAGAGGTTCGCGCTTCCATCTGGGAATCGATGTGAGCACCGCCGGCAAAAAGGGATTCGCGGTAAACGCCGCGGACGACGGATACGTAAGCACCGTCATGTATCAGAAATGGGGTATCGGCTACGCTCTTTTTATCACGCACCCGGACGGGCGGAAAACCTTCTATGGCCATCTCGACGGCTTTGCCGATCGGGTTCTGGGGTTGCCGGCGGTCGCGCGGTACGGTGAAAATATTATGGACCGGAAGGATTTCACGCTGGAGCTCGAAAGTGAAGCGATACCGGTCCGGCGTGGCGAGCTTGTCGGCTTTTCCGGCGACAGCGGGATAGGAAGGGAACATTTTCATTTTGAGGTACGAGACGAAGGGGGGGTACATCTCAATCCCCTGCGTTACGGTCTTACCATACAGGATGATATCCCTCCTGAGTTTTTCGTCCTCGGGATTACGGCGCTGGACGGGCGCTCCCACGTGAACGGGCAGGCCGGAGGGAGGGTGCTGTTCCCGGTAATTAAATCCCCGGACGGTATCTACAGGCCGGTCAAAAAGGGCGCGCTGCCCGCCGGCGGCGTGCTGGGGTTTTCGGTAACGGCCGGCGACCGCGCCGGATATACCAGCAGGCTCGCGGTATACAGAATCGAACTGCACGTCGACGGCAGACGTTTCTTTGAAACGCGATTCGATCGAATGAGGCGCGAGGAGACCCATCACATGGGCCTGCATTATGATTACTCCGCGACCGACGGAACTCGTTATACGCATTTTCTCTATTCCCGCACCGGCGACGAGGGTCGTATCGATACCGGCAGGCTCGGACGGAGCGCGCGCGTCTCGATTACGGCCAGCGACGCCAGCGACAACAGCGCCAGGCTCGAGTTCGATCTTGCCGTCCTTCCGGCGCTGGCTTCACCGGTGGGACAACCCCGTCCGAACCTGGAAAAGGGGAGGAAGCTGCACGTGAAGAGCGAAGACGGTGCGTTCGAGGTTATTTTTGAAAGCAAGGCCGCGCTTTATACAGAACACATCTGGCTGAGGGAAGACCCGTCGCTGCGTATAGCGGTGAAAGGATTGTCCGCACGGAGCGGGGTGTATACGGTGTTTCCCGAAGACCTCTGTGTCGATCGCCCTATGAAGATCTCGATTACATATAGAGGCGAGGACCGCGGGAAGGTCGGGGTCTACCGGATAAATCCGTCGACCGGTCGGTTCCACTTCGCCGGAGGACTCTATGACAGTAAAACGGGATCGTTCAAACATGAGAGTTATAGAACGGGGGGATTTTTTCTCCTCCGCGACGATGAGCCCCCCGTGGCCCGATTCAAACAGGCGGGGCCCGTCTCACCCGAACGGCCGCTGTTTATAGCCGTTTCCGACACGGGATGCGGTGTCGATCTTTCTTCGGTCGAGCTCACGGTCGATGGAAAACCGGTCAAATGGGATTACGACCCGGATTATTCACGGATAGAGATACTCCGGCATAATCGGATCTGGTCCAGGGGAAAACACACGATCGAACTCCGGCTTAGAGACGGCGCGGGTAATGAGATGAAGCGGCTTTCATCGGGGTATGTCGTCAGATGAGCGTGTACCTGAACGGTAATCCCGCCAGATGGCTAATGAACGAATGCGGGCAGGAGATGCGCTATCTCTGCGTCCGTGACATCTTTGCCCCGGTGATGGGAGGAAAAGCGGTAAACGAAGAATACGAAAAACTCCGCGCTTCGAGGGAGTACGGGATCTTTTTTTCCGCAACCGGAGATGGGGTGCTGGGTGACAGAAAAAGGTTCGACCTTGTCGGGCGGGGAGCGATGTCCCGTTTCGCCGAGGCGGTCGCCCGGGGATATGACCGGAGAGAGCCGGCCGTACGTCAGACCGCCGGATTCATATCACAAAAGTGCCGTGGAGACTCGGGTGGATTCATCATGAACTGGAGGCCGCCCATCGAGGCGGCGTGCGTGACCGGTGCGATGGTCCGACGGTTGCTGGAGGCAGGTTTTGATGACGATTCAACCGAGCACGGCATGGCATGGATCAGGACACGGCAGAGGCACGATGGAGGATGGCTCCACTGCCCGATCGCGGGTTCGCTTGACGTTGTACGATTGCTGTTGTTACGAAAAGCGGGAACGGGCCTGTCCCGCGAATACGATCATGCGGTTGGCAGTTGCGTGTTCGCCACATTCGAGTGCCTCATGGCGCTGATCGAATATGGCGAACGCCGCGGTACTCGGGAGGAGGCCGCGGATCGAGCCCTGGATTTCCTGCTTGAAAACCGCCTTTTTACGGACTCATTGCGCGGAGCGACCACCGTGTGCGCGGCGGGGGGGCGGCATTCGGACTTCTCTCGGCCGGCGTATTCCGTTTTTCTGCAGTACGATATCGTATCGGGGCTTATAGCAGTCGCGCGGGCCGGCCGTTTCGGCGACGGCAGGGAGAACGGCGCGTTCAATTCGATGCTTTCCTTGCAGAACCCGGATGGAAGCTTCCCCCCCGGGCGCGGGGGACCGGGAATGCCCGGCGGGGGACGAAGGACAGGACGAGATCCGTGGGTGACTCTCAACGCGCTCCGTTTCATGACTCGAGCCGGGCTCGTGCGTCCGGAGGATTTAATTTGAGAACGCGTAGCCGGCGGTCAGCGTGAAGGCGACCGCGTCGATGACGCCCGAGGTCGCTCCGTCGAAATACACACGGCTTGTGGGAGCATCCTGCGGATTTGTGATGTCAAAGGGTTTCCCGAAAGCGCAGTTCATTCGCGTCCAGTCCGCTCCGAAAGATACGAAAAGCCCGCCCGAGAAATAAATCGTACAGTTGAGCTCGGCTCCGTAGGTGAGAGAGGAGAAGCTCCTTTCGTTTTCGCCGCTCATTCCTACCGGGGGATCGTCGTCGCTTACGAGTATCCGGGTGGCGACCGGGGCAGCGTGATATACGGCGGACGCGTATCCGATCATCGGTGTAAGCGTGAAATCCCAGCGCTTGCGTGTGGTGAGATGGAAGGAGGGGCCGATATAAAATGACAGGTCCTTGTACAGATAGGACCGCCAGTTCTGATAATCGGTGCCGAAATTGGTCTTCTGTACAACACTGTTGCGCTTGAATCTGATCTTGGCGCCCATATAGTCAAACGGCATGTATTCAAACGCGAAACCAATGCCGAAATAGAGATGGGACACCTCGAAAGCCTTTGCCGTGCCCTCGTCTTTATCTATCGTGTAATGAGAGCCTTTTACAAACGCGTTTTCCGCGTCTATGCAGCTGCCGAAGGGCATGCCGATCGAAAAAAAGGCGCCGAGCAGCATCTGTCCCCTGTGGGCGCCCTCGGGCGGCTTGTCGAGCTCGTCAAAGTCGGCGGGATAAGCGGCCGTGGCGAACAGCAAGAACAGCGCACCGAGGACCACCCGTGGAAGACGCTGGCTCATTTGATCTTCTTCTTTTTCTCGATTTCATCGATCGCCGCGAGAACTTTCTGGACTATCTGTCTCGAGATATCGTCGTAGCGGGAGCTTTCGATGAGTATGTCGTTACGGTCCCAGATGAGGGAGAGGCTGCAGCAGTATTTGGCGTAATAGCGTCCGGCCCATGCGGTCCCCGGCTCCTTCCGTACGATGAACAGGATATCGCCCGTTTCCACACTGAGCGCCTTGAGCGTGAATGTGTCGATAAGGTTCGGGACCTCCCTGTTTTTCTGGAATGCCCGGAGCGAGCTGCCGCGCCCGACCAGGATGACGTCGGCTCCGAGCAGTTTGCCTATTTTAACCGCGCTCTTGTCGTCGATGAGGCCGGTCATGGACAGGTTCTGTTCTTTAAGTATACGCTCAAGGGCCTCCCGTTCCACGACCTCCACTCTTCCCGTTTTGAAGAAGCAGTGACTTATGGCGTCCGAGAACTCGTCTCCCCAGCCGGCTCCCTTGACGTCGAAGGGGAAAACGGCGACCTTCTTAAGCTTGTTACTCACATCGATTTTCTTGGTGAGAGCGACGTCTATGGTCGAACATGCCGACGCCGCGAGCCATATAAGCGCGATGAACAGTGTAAGATGTCTTTTCATGAGTTACCGCCGTATGCAGTTAAAAATTGTCTGTATTCCAGAGTGCTCAGCGACGGCCCCGAGCATAGAACAGGGAGAAACCGGTGTCAATATTAATTGTGAGCACTACGCCCCGGCGCTTGCGGATCCCGGAACCGTTATTCGTGTCGAGCTCGGGGGACGGTGTAAAAATCACTTTACTAAATCGAGAAGGGGATGATTATTGAGTCAGTGCCGGAGACTATCCGCGGAGCGATTTTCTTGAAGATACTCATCATCAACTACGAATTTCCTCCCCTGGGCGGGGGAGGGGGCGTGGCGACCATGGACCTCGCGCTGGAGTGGGTTAAAACCTCGCAGGTCGATGTTCTTACCTCCTGGTTCAAAGGGCTTCCGTATTACGAGAAGGTGAACGGAATAAATGTCTATCGGGTCCCTGTATTCTTTCGTAAATCGAGGGATGCCGCGAGCTTTCTGTCCATGCTGTCGTACCTGCCTTTCGGCTTTTTCAGGGGACTGCGGTTGTGCATGAAAAACCGCTATGACGTCATCAACACGCATTTCGCCGTACCGTCGGGTCCGCTCGGGTATGCCCTCGGGCTGATCTTCGGGATCCCCAACGTTCTCTCTCTCCACGGAGGCGACATCTACGATCCCAGCAAGCGGATGTCCCCGCACCGGAGTTTTTTCTGGAGGAATGTGGTCCGTTTCATCATGAACAGGGCGGATCGCATAGTGGCCCAGTCGAGCAATACGCGCGACAACGCCCTGCGGTACTATCGGCCCCGAAAGGAGGTAGGCATCGTTCCGCTGGCCTTTCATCCGCCGGAGCTGTCGGGCGCCGTACGCGCGCAACTGGGATTCAAGAATAATGAATTCATACTCATCACTATAGGAAGGCTCATAAAGCGAAAGGCGATCGACCACATGATTCGCGCACTCGCGGCGGTTCCCGATCGACGGCTGCGATTGCTCGTGCTCGGTGACGGTCCGGAGCGAGGGTATCTGGAATCGCTTGCCGGAGAGCTCGGCGTAAACGGCAGGGTGGTGTTCACCGGGTATGTCACGGAACGTCAGAAATTCGATTATATAGGGATTTCGAACGTGTTTATATCCACCTCTCTGCACGAGGGATTCGGAATCGTTTTCATGGAAGCCATGCATTGCGGGCTGCCTATAATCTGCAGCAACCACGGCGGGCAGGTGGATTTTCTCAAAAACGGCGAGAACGCGCTTCTTGTCGAGGTGGGAGACATAGACGGCTATGCACGTTCCATCAAGCGTTTTATCGATGATGACCGGCTGTACAGAAAATGTTCTAAGAACAACCGTCTCAGACTGAAGGAATTTTACGCTGAAAACGTGGCCGCGCGCTACACCGATATTTTCAAAGAGGTTGCTTCCGGCCGTGGGTGAGGGTTCAGAGCGCAGCATCGGCCTGCTGTCGTCAAACGGCGAACTGGTCGACGATTTCACCGCCCAATACACCGATCACGAGGTGCGGGTGTTCCGATCGGTGGATGCCGTAAAGGGCGAGGGGACACTGCTTCTGGCGATTGACGCCGACATGTTCGAGTCGAGCGATCTCATCCAGTTCCATCTTTCGCGGCTCAGGAAGAAACTGCAGGAAGTGCCGGTGCTCCTGATTCTGAGGGTGAGCCATCTGGAGTCCCTCGATCACGAGTGGTTCTATGATGAATTCCTCCTGTTCCCGTTCAGGAAGAACGAGCTGAGGAGCCGGGTACGAAGGCTTCTGCTGGACAGGAACCTGCTTGAGGACGAGAACATTATCGCCATCGGAAACCTTCGAATAAATCTTTCCGAGTATTCGATATATCTCAACAACGAGAAACTCGACTTCACCTACAAGGAGTTCGAACTTCTGAGGCTCCTCGCCCAGAACCGGGGGGTCGTATTTTCGCGCAAGGACCTTCTGGCGAAGATTTGGGGTGTCGAGTATATCGGCGGAACACGGACCGTCGATGTGCATATACGCCGGCTTAGGGGCAAACTGGGGGACGAGTTCAACAGCATAATCGAAACGGTCCGCAATGTCGGCTATCGTTGCCGCACGCAGGGATCGTAATGGGCCGAAAATTGCTTGCTATTTTATTCCGGGTGCCGATACTGTCCAAGGTTTTTTCGCGCGAGAGGCCGCCTGCCGGGCGCTTCTAACACACTGTCAGAGAAAGTTGCTCGACTACCATCCCAAAGTATATGACCGCAGCCATGACACAGCCGAGAAACCCGGAACCGCCGGGCCAGTCCCGGCGGGTGGCGATTTTTATGTGAGAGGATTCCATGAATCAGGAGAAGAAACTGGAAAAGGTCCTCGAAAGTGCTCTCTCGGACGACCTGACCGAATATGTGGCGCTGTTAAAGCTTCTTAAAAAACGCCTTCCTTTTTTCGGGGCGACAAAGCGCATTGCCGCCGCTCTGCTCAAGGAAAGCCTTGGAGATATTTCGAGGCTCGATATCTCTCCCGACAGGTTCGCCCGTAAACAGGCCGCCGGATCGGTGGTTTTCGAGGACATTAAGGACGGTCGTGCGCGTCTGTTCATAAACATAGGGAAAAACCACGGAATCTCGCCCGGGGACCTCATTCGCGAGGTTGTCAAGAGGTCCGGTGTCGACGGGAAGCAGATCGGGAAGATCGATATACATCCCACCTATTCGTTTCTCGAGGTACCCGAGCAGTACGCGGAACTCGTACTGCTCTCGTTCGAGAATGTGAAGATCAAGGGAGTCCCCATCGTCATTGAGCCGGCGAAAAAAAGGAAAAAGAACGCCTAGCGGTCCGAACGCGCCTTCACTGGAAGGCCAGGGCTGTCCTATCTGCGCGGCGCCGGGCGGCAGATCGCTTCCCGGCGGAAACGGTGTATTTTTCCGCTGTCGCCGTTGCGGCATCATCTACAACGCCGGCTACAGACCCCTGGACTACGGCGAGAACTATTTTCTCGACGACTACCGTGACCAGTACGGAAAAACATACGCTGAGGACAGGGACGCGATACGGCGTTTTGCGGAGGTGCGCCTTGTTCGAATTTTCTCTCTGTACGGGAAGGGAGCGCGCCGCGAGAAGCTGAGCCTGCTTGACCTGGGCTCGGCGCTGGGATTCTTCATGGAAAGCGCGCGGGACGCTGGAATCGGACGGGTATGTGGAGTCGAGCTGTCGCGCTACGCGTCGGAGTGGTGCAGGCGCGAATCCGGTCTGAGGGTTGTGAACTCCGCTTTCGAGGACACGGCGTTCGATGAGACCTTCGATATAATTACCGCCTGGTATTTTTTGGAACACTGCGCGCATCCCCGGGAGACAATTCAACGCATTTACGCTCTGCTTAATCCCGGGGGTGTCTTCGCTTTTTCGGCCCCTTCGGTGTTCGGTCCGCAGTTTCTGTTCGATCGCCGGGAGTGGGCCGCCCGGCACCCCCGTGACCACAGGATCGATTTTTCACCGCTGGTCGTCACGCGGATTCTGAAGCGGATGGGATTCCGTAAGGTGAGGGTGCGCGCGTCGGGAGTACATCCCGAACGTATCGTGCCGCGCGATTCGCCGCTTTTCGGGCCATTCGGTCTCCTGTACAGGGGGATCGCTCCGCTTCTTGGATTTTCCGACACAATTGAAGTATATGCACGAAAATAGACTGCCCTCGCCCTCCCAAAAAGGATTTGACATTAATTTAAAGTGATGTATCTTTTTCCTCTTGACTGGAAAGGCTTTTTAGCCGGCTTTTGTATCGGAACCCTGCCCCGACGCAGGGGATGTCGTGTTGTTCCCGTTCGCGAAGATTAATTGCATGCTGTTTCCAATGCAACTATATGATATTAATAATGAGGTGTAAGCGATGAAAATGACATTTCAGCCGAGCCGACTCAAACGGTACAGAACGCACGGTTTCCGCGCGCGCATGAGTACGCCAGAGGGCAGGGAGGTACTGAGAAGGAGAAGGGCGAAAGGCAGGCATAAACTGACCGTATCCGATGAGAAGAGACTGCCTAAATAGAGATATCCGAGGGTGAAGAAGATATATTCCTTGAAGGGAAGAGGGAATTATCAAGAGGTTTTCAGGAAGGGGAGACGGTTCAATAGCGAAGGAATACAGTTGATCGTGTTGCGACTGAAATCGAAAGGGACTTCATCGGAAAAAGACGGCGGGCGCCCCGGCGACGCCCGGTCGGTCCGGATAGGAATCTCCATTGGCGGAAAATACGGGTGTGCGTGCGAGAGGAATACCGCGAAGAGGAGAATAAGGGCAATTTGCAGAGAGATTCTGCCGTCGATGGAGAAGGGATATTTCCTCGTGCTGCGCCCGACCGGTATCTTCGGCGAATTCGAATACCGGCAGGCGCGGGATTCCATACAGAGCCTATTCAGAATGTCGGGTGTGTTGAAACAATGAACAAAGCGGGTGCCCTTGCGGTTTTAGTATTGAAGGAACTGATAGGGCTTTATAAAGCGCTCATTTCACCATATCTTCCTCCCGCGTGCAGGTTTATTCCGACATGCTCCGTGTACGCGGTGGAAGCGCTGGAACGGCACGGGCTGGTTAAAGGCCTTCTGCTGTCGGTCGCGCGGGTTGTCCGCTGCAATCCTCTCTGCAGCGGAGGGTACGATCCGGTACCGTAATACCCGGGGATTCTCCCCGGTCGTCGCCTGGTGTGCCGTCGCCGTATCTCCCTCCCCTCAAGGAATCGATCCTTGCGCCCCGTCATACCGCGCGCGATTTCGCGCGAGCCCGGTACGTTATGTAACAATCTCGATATAAAATGGACGACATCACTAACCTCAACAAGGATGGATAATGGAAAAAAGAACATTGCTTGCAGTCGTGCTCGCCCTGGGTGTCTGGCTCCTGTGGTCATATTTCTTCGTCAAACCTCATGATCAGCACCAGGAACAGGTCCCCGTCCAGGAAGAGCGGGTTGAGAAAGCGGCCGATGCGCCGTCGCCCCGCGAGGCCACCCGTCCCGCGGCTCGGACCGCCATATCAGTGAAGGGCGCGTCGCGCGAGGAAACCGTCTCTATTAAAACGGACAACTACACGGTCGTGCTGAGCAACCGAGGCGCGGTGGTTAAGAGCTTCAAATACAATGAGCGCGGGACCGAGCTGGTTGTCGAGAACAGCGGTTTCGAGGCGAAGGGAGTGTTCGATTTTCCGCTGCATCTGAGCGAGAACGAGTTTCTGCAGGGTGGCGCGCTCGACGAAGCGCTGTGGGGCCTGGGGAAAGTGACCAGGGACGAGGTCCAGTTCGTCGCCGCGATCACGCTGCAGGACGTTCCGGTTCGTGTGGAAAAGACCTATCGATTTATAAAGGAGGCCGATTACTTTACTGTTTCGTTCAGGATACAGAACGCGGGCAACCGCAGTGTCGTTCTCCCCGGCGGCGCGGTCATTTTCTCCGCTTCCGATTTCCTCGGCCCGGCGATGGACTTCGATAACACCTACAACCAGGTCCAGGGTATTTACTCCGTTGACAACAGTTTCGAGAAAACTTCCAAGGGCAGCGGCTTTTTCACCAAGGAAGGGATCGTAAAAAAAGAAAACGGTGTCATTCAGTGGGTGGGGATGATGAGCAGGTATTTCCTCCTCATTATGATTCCCGAGGATTTTTCCGGTACGGGAATTATCTCCGACAACAGGCCCGGAACGGGCTTCAGGGCGGGAATGTATCTGCCACTGGACGAGTTCAGGGCGGGCGACACGCTTTCCAGGAACTTCAAGGTTTACGCCGGAGAGAAGAACAAGGACAAGCTGCGGGCCGTATCCGAAAGCGTTATCGACGCGGCCGATGTGAGCAAGTGGATCGAGCCGATAAGGGATCTACTGCTCTGGGCGCTTCTGAAAATAAATATCCTCTTCGGTAACTTCGGGTGGTCCCTCGTGGTGTTTTCTATCATTACGAAGATCATCCTCCTGCCGCTGACCCAGAAATCGACGGAGTCGATGAAGAAACTCCAGGCGCTGAATCCGCAGATCACGGAGCTCCGGGAGAAATACAAGGACAAGCCCGAGGTGCTCAACAAGAAGATCATGGACCTGTATAAGAAGAACAAGGTCAATCCCGCGAGCGGCTGTCTGCCGCTTTTGCTACAGATGCCTTTCTTTTTCGCGCTCTACAGCGCGCTCATCAACGCCATCGACCTGTGGCAGGCCCCGTTCATTCTGTGGATACAGGACCTTTCGCTTCCGGATACGATTTTCAAGATATACGGGTTCAATATCAACATTCTGCCGATCATCATGACGGGAACGACCTACCTGCAGCAGCGCATGACGACCGGTGAGGCGGTCGGACAGCAGCAGAAAATGCTCATGTTCATGCCGCTCATTTTCATCGTTATTTTCTGGAACATGCCGTCGGGGCTGGTGCTCTACTGGATCATGCAGAATGCCCTGCAGATCCTCCATCAACTCTACATCAACAGGAAAGGAAGCGTTAAAAAGGCGGAATGATCTTGCGCCGCGCGACAGGGTCCGGACCTGAGGACGACCGCGCGGCGATTTAATTATTTCGGTGAGGAGGCGTATATGAAAGTGCTGGAGATCGAGGGCAAGACGGTTGAGGACGCGACACGGAAGATGATGGCCGAACTCAATATTGACGACGTCTCTAAAGTCAAAATGGAGGTGCTTGACCAGGGCAAGAGCGGAATTTTCGGCTTCGGTGTTTCACGGCCCGCGAGGCTCAGGGTGTATTATAACGATTCGACGGCGGATGTTGGAGGCATCACGAAGGAAATCCTGCTGACAATTCTCAAGAAGATGGAGATCGAAGGTACGGTACGGGACATTAAGGAGGGCGAGAACAAAGTGTACGTCGAGATAGAGAGCCCCAAGTCGGGTCTTATCATCGGTAAAAAAGGCAAAACGCTCGAATCGCTCCAGTTTCTGGTGAACCTGATGGTAAACAATAAAACCAAGAGCGACAAGAAGATCATTCTGGACATAGAATCCTACAGGGCGAAGCGTGAAAAGGCCTTGCGGAAGCTGTCGAAAGAAATAGCGCTCAAGGTGGCAAAGACCGGAAAACCATGGACGCTCGAGCCCATGAACCCGTTCGAGCGACGGCTGATCCATCTCACGCTGCAGAACGATTCCCGCGTAACCACGAAAAGCGAGGGTCTTGGGATCTACCGCAAGGTGAAGATATCGCCCAACAGGTGACGGGAGACGCATGACGAACGACACGATCTGCGCGCCGGCCACAGCGCCGGTGAACTCGCCCATCGCGGTGATACGAGTGAGCGGCCCTGAGACATTCAGGGCCGTCGCGTCTCTGTTCAGCCGGCCGGACTCTCTCGAACACCGGCGGGCGGTCTACGGTTCGATACTCGACGGGGGATCGATCGTGGACGATGTCGTGGTGGTGACGTACAGGGGGCCCTCGAGCTTCACGGGCGAGGACATGTCCGAAATTTCATGCCACGGGAATCCCGTCGTTGTTAACAGAATTCTCGGTCTTCTGCTTTCGCGCGGTCTTCGTATGGCGGGACCGGGCGAGTTCAGCAGTCGGGCGTTTCTGAACGGCAAGATCGACCTCACCGAGGCCGAGGCGATAAACCACATCATCACCGCGCGCGGGGAATGGGAGATCGAGGCCGCGGTAAGGCAGATGCACGGCTCGTTCCGGAACGCGATAGACGAAATCAGGGTCCGCCTCGTCGAGCTTAAGGCCGATATCGAGTGCGGCATCGATTTCGCGGAGGAGGACATCGAGTTCGTGGGCGCGGAGGACGCCCTCGGGAGGCTCGGCACTGTCAGAGGGCTCGTGGAGTCCGTTCTGAGCCGGTGCAGACTCGGCGAACGCGTGAGCCGTGGCGTGGACCTTCCCATAGTGGGCAAGCCCAATGTCGGCAAGTCGAGCGTGCTCAACCTCATCCTTAACGCCGAGCGCGCGATCGTTTCGGCCGTACCGGGGACCACGCGCGACACCATAAGCGAGAGTATCCGCCTGGGGGGACTTCACATCAACCTTGTCGATACCGCGGGGATTGATGTTCCCTCCTGCGAGATAGAGGAGATCGGAATAGGCTTGAGCCTTGCGCGGATTGCGTCGTCATCGATTCTCCTGGTTGTGATCGACTCGTCGAGCGGCATACGCGACGAGGACCGCAGGGTCCTCCAGGAGACGGCCGGGAAAAGGCGGATCATTCTTCTCAACAAGGCCGATCTGGTTGACGACGCGGCACTCGCGCGGCTGCGCGCGGAGCTTGACGGAGAAGGGATCGCGTTCTCGGCGAAGACGGGCGCGGGATTGAAAGAACTCGAAACGGCGATCGCCTCGACACTCGCAGGGGATTTTGCCGATCAGAAGGATTTCTTCGTGGCCGACGTTCGTATGACCGCGCTGCTGGAGGAGGCGCTTGCGACTATCGCAAGGACCGCTGATATCGTAGGTGCCGGCGAGCCTTATGAGATAGTGGCCTTCGAACTGCAGGCCCTGCTGGACACGCTCGGGGCGGTGACGGGTGTGGTGACCGCCGATGACGTGCTCAATTCCATATTCTCACGGTTTTGCATAGGGAAGTAGACCCGATTTATCGTTGGCGATAATGTCCGCCATATACGGAGCGATTATAGCGCGGTAGCCTGCAGTATCTTCCGCAACGTTCCTCATGAGCTCATCGTGCCGCCGCAGGGCGTCCCGCGCACCCTCGGCGTTCCCCCGCCGCGCGCGAAGGCGGGCCAGACGGTACAGCGCGATGCCGCGTTCGTTGACCGCAATGGGCGTCGCGAGCAGACCCTCGAGCGCGCGTTCGGCCTCCGCGATTCTTCCCTTCTTCTCGAGCTCTCCCGCGGCAATAATAGCAGGGTTCACCTCGAGGGGCGTCCCTTTCAGTCGTTCCTTCCGTATGGTCTCGAGCGTGCGCGAGAGCCGCGCCGTCCCGGGCGGTTTCATCTCCGCGAGCAGTTTTTTCAATTCGGGGGAGGAACGCAGAGGATCGAACAGCGGCTCGCGCTGTATGAGCTCGCGCGAGTTGAATCCCAGCCGCACGGCTTCGTCAAGCGAACGCAGCGCACCGACGGAATCTCCCCCGCGTAGCAGTACGAGTGACCGTTCGTACGCGAGCCAGCGGTCGGGTCCGCCGGCTGAAAGCGCACCGAGGATTTCTCCCGCGGCGGCGGGATTATCGGAATTCAGCGCACGGTACAGGTAGGGCAGCGCGGCGCGCTCGCCTCGCGCGAACGCCTTGCGGTAGAGCGCCAGGGCCTTTGCCGGGCGTTTTTCGATCTCCTCGAGTTTCCCCGCGTTGACGAGAGCCCGGCCGTGAAGCGCGCGGTCCTTCGTCAGAGTGGACAGCTTGCGGCGGGCCTCGGAGCGGCTTTCGGTGTAATATGTATAGAACACGTCATGGAACGGGTCCCGGGTGGCGGGTACGGTTGAGGCCGACGGGTGCGCGGTCGCGATGAGACACGCGGCCGCACAGCACAGCGGTATCGTAAGCCTTCCCATCATGTCCGACGCCGTTACCCCGCAAGAAAAACTCTTGAAATACCCGTCATTAAAGGTACAACTGAGCGCATGGCGCCTTCGGCGCGAGTCGCTCGATGATCTTCTAACCGATTCCATCAATCGGTTCAAGTGAAATTTACCGGTGCGTTCGCCGGATTTCCGGTTTCGGGAGATGCTCATGAAAAGCTGTGCCGCGGTCCTTGTCGTGATCATCGCCGCCTGCGCTTCGCCGCCCGCTCGCGGGGGACCGGAGGACGTAATAGAGGGCAGGC
>Ga0116174_10001844_pt1 | contig 18924 bp, 20 predicted proteins | sample AD_UKC087_MetaG_FD_89801 | JGI IMG/M metagenome (GOLD analysis project Ga0116174, IMG submission 89801) | Active sludge microbial communities of municipal wastewater-treating anaerobic digesters from USA - AD_UKC087_MetaG | ecosystem: Engineered > Bioreactor > Anaerobic > Digestate | place: USA...
ATTAGAACTAATGAGGTTAGATTGTCTATCTCCATAGTCTTAAAATCTTTGTAAGCTATATATCCCAAAACACCAAATATGATAGATAGGGTAAGTAGGGAGATAATATTTTCATATATCACACAATTAACTTCAGGTATACAGTTTGAAAAAAGTCTGTATGTAAGAAGGATGATAGAAAGGAGGTAGGAGATAAAGAATATCCATTCTGTAGTTTTAAATTTTTTAAATATTTGAAATTTCAAAAGGATCAGTATTAGTATTTAATTCTTTGTTTATAGAAACAACATTATTAAGCTCATCACTAGCAATAATATTTAATAGTTTAAAGCCTGTTTTCGTAGGAATATTCTGAACAGTAACTTCACAATTCCATTCTGTAAAGTTAAAATTAAGTATTCCTGTATATTGTGGGTTAAACTTTAGTTTTCTTACTGCTTCTTCTAGACAGGTTTCAGCATTGAGTTCTAAAACGTTGTAATCAAATGTCATTTTACCAACAGCTACCTCTGTAATATTTCTATAAACTAAGTTTATCCCTGCTAGTAGAAGCAAGGGAAGAACAATTAGAACAGTTGTTAGTGCTATATATCCCTTCTGTTGTTTTTTTGCTATTTTTAATTGTATCAACGTATAACACCTAAAAAGTTAATATCCTCACTAACATTTTTCTCTTCTGTAGAGACTAAACGTATAGTGATTTTAACCGCTATTATGGACACATCTTTTTTGTCATATATTGGTTCTAAGAAAAACTTTGTAACACTAACAGTTTTTGGTGTTATGGGTATACTATCGAAAAGAATTTGTGAATTTGTAAGCGAATAGTTTCTCATACCATCTGAGAAAACAACAAAAAGTCTTCCCTCGTCGTTGTTAAAAACAGAGCTTGTTTGATCAATACTTTTTACTTGTCTGAATGTTTCGTGTAAGTGTTCTAGTACAAATTGAGATGCTTGATGTGTTTCTGTTTTTGCGGAAGTTCTATTGGTTGCTTCTTGAGTAGAGAGCATAAAGTTAAGAACGACGAAGAGGATAAGGGAGGATAATCCTATGTAGAGTAGGGTTTCAACTAGTGTAATTCCTTTTAGTTTTTTATTTTTCATAGCTAACAACTAATTCTTCAAGTAAAGGTGTACTTACAGTGTCTCCTGTAAAATTAACTTTGTATTGGAAGTACCTTCCTTTTGTTCCTTCTGGCAAGAAATATACTCCTGTTGTACTAAAGAATGTTCCTGGAGTTCCATCTGGACCTCTCCACTGAGCACCAGCCATTGTTGGGTTGTCACTAATTCTGTACTGTATTTCCATTGATGTCCCTTCAGGTATTTGGGTGAGAAGATAGAGGGAGTAATATGTTGAATTTGTTGATTCGGAATCGGAAATGATTGATACATAGTTCCCAGAAGGTACATATCCATTTCCTGTATCTTCATCTCCACCTCCAGGGCCGCCACGTATAATTTTGAATTCGTTGTTAGTATCGCCTGTAACTATGTATGAGAAAGCATTACCATGTGGGTCTGTGAGTGAATCTATGTCGTATATTCCATTATCTATATGCATTCCTCCACACTTTATTGGATTTGTCTCATGAGCGATGTTGTAAACTTGATACTCTTGTCCTCCTGTACCAACAAGTATTGCTACATTACCACCTTCTACTACAGATAAAGCTCTTACTGTCATGTCTGTATTTACAGAGGCTATAATAGGTCTAGTTCCTTTTTTGGTAGAGATATCTATAATGAAGAACTCGTTCTCATTACTGGAAATGTTTGTTCCAAAGTAGGCTCGGTTTCCATCTTCAGATATATACATATCATATACCTGTTGGTTGTTTACACTTGTTCTTGAAATGAGTTTCATAGATGATGGATTTGTTACATCTATAATTGCAAATTCATACCAATCCCAGTTTAGTACTCCGTAAAGATAGTTATCTTTAACATATATCTGACTTACAGTTGCAATCCAGGGAATGAGGCTTACATTTACTGTATGAAGAATATTACGTTGTCCAGTTTTTTGGTCTAAGTTAAATGACGATACATATGTACTGTGAGCAACATATCCAATATTTCCTTTTACGAATACACTATATGCGTTCCATGATCCAGGAGTGTTTACATGTCCTACCTCTGTATATGGCAGACTTGAGATATCTAAAATTACAACTTCTTTATCGTCGTCTGTTGTTGCTAAATATGCATAATCTCCTTCTACGTATATTTCATTTATTGCATAACCAGAGAAAGTTCCTTCCACGGTAAGAGTAATAGGGTTAATACCTTCTATCTTAAGTTTAGTAAAGGGTTCTCCTGTTAATTCTCCCCTTGTTCCTAGATAGGCATATCCTAGTCTTGCAAATACAGACCTAGCAGTTGCAGAACCAGGGATATCATATTCGCTCATAGATCTTTCTGGTCTACACCAGTTAGGATAAAAGATTGATTGTAATCTAAGTTCTCCACCCATTACATTTGCTGCAGTAGTTTCTGTATGAGTTCCTTTCTTAAAGTCTGTTTCATCTGTGAATGTAAATGTATTTACATGCCAATCATTCATGTATAACTTGGGTGTAATTGTATGTTTTTTGCCTATATTATCTGTCCATTCAATAGATAGTGCTATAACTCTTGTATGTGGATCTGTTATATCTCCTTCATCATTTAGATTCCCAAAATTATCTCTTTTTGCAAAATCAACTGTAAAGCTGTATTTTAAACCATCTTTCTCTCCTTCTCCGTCAAGAATATCATATTTACCGTCTGTAAAAACAAGATGTTTTGGTCCCATTCCCGTATGTTGTGTTACTACAAACCATTCATCAGTTTTGAGTAGTTTCAAAGCAGAATATATTTCATTGGTAAGGTTAGTTGCTTCAGATTTTCTCTGTATATTACTTAAAGCCCTTGTTGCATCTACTACAAGAAACACTAAAAAGGATGACATCATACCAAATAGAGCAATAGCTAAAACCAATTCTGCTAAACTAATTGCTTTGTAAGTTTTTTTACATCTTCTCATTACCAATCAAACCTTCTTTGTTAATATATATACGAACACTGCTTTTGCCTCTGTTTAAAACAAATGTCCCAAATGTCGTAGGTTTAACACTTCCGGGAGAAAAGAAAATTGTTGTTCCTTCACTCAGAGAAATGTTTGATATTGTATATGCTCTGTCTAGAATTTTAACATCTTGTTCTGTAGAAGTTTCAAGGGTTTCTCCTGTAAAGAGAGTGTATCCTCCTGATGCTAATACTACTCCTGTGTGTATATTTTTGTTTCTAGCTTGTTGTTGTTGAAAATACATATCTTCAACCAATTCTGTTGAATAGTTTTTTAACTGGACCTCTTGAAATTTCCCAATTGTAAAAGGAAACAGAAAGGCAGAGAGAATGAGAAGTATTGCGACTGTTAGTATAATCTCAAGTAGAGAAAAGCCTCTGACTGTTTGTATTTGCATGTTTCTTTTATCCATTTATGGTACCCATTAGTTGATAGATAGGCATGAGAACAGTTATACCTAATCCTCCTATTATTAGCCCAACAAGGATTAGTAGTAGGGGTTCTACAAAGGTTACGATATTATTACTAATCTCCGTTACTTCCTCGGCGTAGAATTCGTGTAGATACATAAGGTTCTCTTCCAAAGATCCACTAATCTCTCCAATGTCAATCATTTTTACAAAAGATGCATTGAAATACTTAGGATATTCACTTAATGAAAGAGAAAGGTCTTTTCCGTGTTGAATGCCATCATGTACTTTCTTCAATATTTCAGCATAGATATAGTTAGTTGTTGTATTAGACGCTATCTCCATAGACTTCTCTAGTGGAATACCACTTGCTAGTAATATACTGAGTGTTCTAGAGAAAGAAGAAAGGATGTTTGCAATAAAGAGTTTTTTAAGAATTGGGAAATTGATAGCTAACCATCCTGCAAACTTTCTTCCAGGCTTAGTTTTTAGGAATATTACAAATGCTATCACTAAGGCTAAGATTACTCCAAAAATTACTATCCAGTTGGCTCTGATAAATCTTGAAGCCTTCATTACAAACATGGTAAATGCGGGAATGTTCTCAAAAGCTTCAAACATTGCTTCCATTCTCGGAAGTACAACAAAAACCATTCCTAAGAATTCCACACCAGTCATTCCTACAATAATGGCTGGGTATATAACAGCACCTCTTAGTTTTTTGTTGATTTCCCATTCTTTTTGTATTGTGTCTGCTACAAATATAAGATTGTTTTCTAAAGAACCTCCCTTTTCTCCCGCTTCTACAACAGATGCAATTGTTTCTGGAAATACTTTTGGAAATAGTCTCATTGCTGTGGCTAGGCTGGTTCCCTTTTTAACTTCCTTTGATATATACGCATAAATACTATTCAAATTTTCATCACTAGATTGTCCAGATATAGTTTCAATTGTTTCTGAGAGAGGAATACCTGCTCTAAGTAGTGCAGCTAGAGATTTGATTGAGATCAGTAGAGTAGGAACCTTTACTTTTACTCTTTGTAATTTCTTGAGAGTTTTTTCTTTTTGTTTGTCTTCTACAACAACATTCTCTTGTTTTTCCTCTTTTTTAGCCTCTTCTTTCTTCTGTGTCTCTTCTTTTACTTCTTCTTTCTGTTTACCTTTCTTTTTCTCCTCTTGCTCTTTTTCAAACTCTTCTAGTTGTTTTTTTTCGTCTTCTGTCATTAGTCTTTAATTGCGATTACTTTAATTAATTCTTTAACGTCAATTGTTCCTTCAATCAGTTTACTAACAGCATCTTCAACCATGAGTTTAAAGTCTCCCTTTTTTGCTGTTGTAAGGATAGCGTCCATAGAGGGGTTGGATATGATTGTGTCTCTAAGAGGTTTGTCTATATACAGTAATTCATAGATACCAACTCTTCCTGAGTACCCAGTATTATTACATTCATCACAACCTACAGCTTTGTATAGTTTTTGTGTTGGTTTGATAAACTTTTTTAAGTCCGGTCTCATTTTTAGTAATTCACTGTTTTCTTTGTCCTTTTCTAAAATATATTCCTTTTTACAGTGTGTACATAGTCTTCTACCAAGTCTTTGTGCTACTACAATATTAAGTGTAGAAGCGATTAAGAAAGGTTCTATCCCCATATCTACTAACCTTGGTATTGCACTTACCGAGTCATTTGCGTGTAGGGTAGAGAGTACTAAGTGTCCAGTAAGAGCTGAATTAACAGTGATTCTTGCTGTTTCAGTATCTCTAATCTCTCCTACCATGATTACATTAGGGTCTTGTCTTAAAATGGATCTAAGTCCAGTAGCAAAGGTTAAATCACTTTTGACATTAATCTGTATGTGATTTACTCCTTCAATACTGTACTCAACAGGGTCTTCAATTGTAGTGATATTTACTTCTCTAGTGTTTAGAATCTTAAGGATAGAGTAGAGTGTTGTTGTTTTACCACTTCCTGTTGGTCCTGTGATTAATATTAAACCGTATGGTTGTCTGTATGATTTTTCAAGCATTTCTAAGTCGTGGTCTCCAAAACCTAAGTCTGTCATGGAGTATGATTTGTTTGCTTGGGTGAGTAGTCTGATTACAACTTTTTCACCGAATGATACTGGTAAGATTGATACTCTTGCATCTACATTGTATGTGTCTTTTTCTTGGGATTTGTATGCTTCTAACCTATTTAGTGCTTTTTCTTCTTTTTCTTCTTCTCCCTTCTTTTCGTTCTTTTTCTCTTCTTCTTTGGATTCTTCTGTTTTTTCTACTTCCTCTTCTTGTTTTGGTTCTTTGCTTGATTCCTTACCTTCTACATCGGATTTTTTAATTAAAAAAAGGATTTTTCCGTCTTGTGGTGCTAAATGAACATCTGTTCTTAGTTTTGCACGAACCTTGATGATGAAAAGGAGACTTTCTTTTAATTCTGGACCAATTGAAATGATGTCTCTTAGAACACCATCTACTCTATATCTAACTAGGAGAATATCGTCATCTTTTGACTCTATGTGAATATCAGATGCTCTGCTCTTAAGGGCATCTAGAATTAATGCATCAAGGAAGTCAGATATATTAATCTTCTTCTTGAGAACATCGTCTAATAATTCTAATAGTTCAATCATAACCCTTGGACAGCTAAGAGCTATCTGATACTCACTTTATATAATTATCTACTAACCTATCTTTTTACTACAATAGGTTCTGCTACTTGCTCTGCACCAGGTGCTGCAATCTGAACTCTTCCACCTGAAGTCTCACAGATTGTATATCCTGTATCTTCCTCTGTTCCTGTAGATGGATCCATAGGAATTGCAACGATTAGGTCTGCACTCTCGACAAGTGTTGGTGCGAGGTCTACATAATCTCCTGTGGTTACACTTGGAGTAGAACCAATCTTTGTAGACTGTGGATCTCCACTGGCATTTTCACATGGGAGTATTGAGCCTAGATCACTAAGCCTCTTGTTCTGCTCAGAGGTATACTGTGTAACTGCATTAAGAATTGCATTTACATCTGAAGCTCTCTGTGCATTTCGAGTGTCCCTAAAGTTCTTTGCAGGGTTTATTGCAATAATTGTAATTGCAGCAAGGATAATAATCAATGCTACGACTACAAGGATCTCGATGAGTGAGAAACCCTCATATCTTTTCTTCATATAGATATAAATTAATTAAATTAAGTACATATTTAATATACGTAGTAATTGAAGTGGTGTCAATTATAAACAGTGACTTCTAGAATGAAGAAACCTTTTTTAGATAGTCTTCATGTTTTTCAGGATTGTATCTAACTGCTCTAGAACAGTCTTAGCTGCAGTCTTTTCTAGTTTGTATTGATAGCTGTTCATTGTAGGACTGCCACTATCACTACTAAACATAGGTGTTTCAAAAGCTATAACAGGGAACATACACTGAGGTTCAAAGTATGCATTGTTATTTTTTGTGTCGTAGTGGAATGTATTACCCACCCTCCTAATATTTCTGTCAAACCATTTATACTCTTCGTAATTCCCACTTGTATAGTCTAATAGTTCAAGCTCTTTGCCTGTACTCTCTACCATGTCTCGCATATTCTTCTCGTATTCATCAGAGGAATCTGTAAAGTGAGGTAGTTTAGGGCATTCGTTAGATCCTATACCATCTACAGCAGACATAGTTAAAATAGTTCCTTCGTTGTAATAAATCTTTAGACCTGTTAGACCTTTGTAGTTAGTTCCGTCCATAAGATATTCTGTGCCTTCTCCATTTCCATATTCTACAATCTTCCATCCAGTAGGGAGTTCAGCTTTAATATATTTACCTGTAAAAGTTTTAGTTTGTGGTTTGGAGACAACCTCTTTTTCTGTTTTGTTTTCTTCTCCTGTTTCTTCCTTTTCAATAACAACTTCTTTTTCATTTTCTATGTCTTCTTGAACAACACTCTCTTTTACTTTATTTGTCTTCTCCAACTCTTTAACTTTTTTATCTGTCATGAATATATATACACCTAAGCCGATTATAAGAAGAGTAAGTAAGACGTTGATGATTATTAATGTGTTCCCCTTTTTAGGAGCAGTTTCTACAACACTTTCTTTTGGAGGAGTTGGTTGTAGGTTGAAGTTATTCTCTCTGTTTTCTTCCATATTATTGTTTAAATAATATTATATATGTCTAGTATACATACAAACCGAAGAAATATTCAATAAAATGTTGTAAAATGACAAAGCATTTTATTTTTAATTAATCAATATTTTGAAAAAGTTTTTCTCTTATATATTTTCTCTGTTCTTCTTTTTATTGTTTGCACCTAGTATGTCTTTTGCTAAAGAAGAAGTAATACTCTTTTGGGGAGTAGATTGTCCGTATTGTCATACAGTAAAAGAGAAAATCTCTGCTGAAAAACTAGAAGAGCAGGTTGAGATTGTAGAGGTTGAAGTTCAAGATGCAAAAGAGAATATTCCGTTATTTGAGGAAAAGATAGTTCAGTGCAATATTAATCCAGAAAGAGCGGGTATCCCTTTACTCTTTGTAGAGAACAAATGTTATCAAGGTGTAGATTCAATTGTGGGAAAGTTAAAAGGAATGGCTGAAGGAAGTGAGGAGGAAATCAAACCTGTTGAAGAGAAAGATCTTTTAAAAGGAAAAGCTAATACAGAAAAGATGATAGTTATAGTTTTTGTCTTCTTAATTACACTTCTTCTGTTTGGATATTATAGACAGGGCAGTAAAAAAGAAGAGGAAAAGAATCGACAAGATAGCAAGAGGGGTGAGAAGAAAAACAGGGTAGGAAAGAAGATTACTGTTTTGTTGTTGTTGCTTTTACCTTTAGTATTTGCTTCCAAGACTTATGCTTTCTGTCCTCTTTGTACAGTAGCTGTTGGTGCTGGAGTAGGTTTCTCTAGATCTTTGGGTATTGATGATGTAATTGTAGGTCTTTGGGTTGGAGGTCTGTTAGTTTCTAGCTGTATGTGGTTGTTTGAATGGGTGAAGGGTAGAAAGTTTGTTAAGAAAGGAAGTAAAAAATGGTGGGGTTTAGGAGTAGTTTTGTTAATGTACGCTTTGGTGTTAATTCCATTGAAATATACTGGTGTAATTGGTCATCCTCTTAATACTGTGCTTGGGATAGATAAAGTGATTTTTGGAATTCTACTTGGTAGTGTTGTGTTTTTTGCTGCTGGGAGACTACATTTTTACCTAAGGGAAAGAAATGGCGATAAAGGGTATATTCCTTATCAAAAAGTTATTCTTCCTGTAGGAGCTTTGTGGTTAACTACAATTATATTGTATTTAGTAGTATACTATTAGACTTAATATTTGATTTTTTGTATGTATGTCAAAAGGTAAGAAAGTAACAAATGAGGATATTAATAAGTTGGTGGAGAAGTATGATGCACTTAAGAAGGATGAAAAATTAGATCTTTCGGCTGATCAGGATTTATCTATTGCAATTATGAATCTTATCTCTATTGAAGAGCATTTGTTCTTTAGTGGTGGTAAAACAGGGAATAGTAAGTACTATGAATTATTAGATGAGGTTAGGGAGATGAGGAAAGGTTTGTTAAAGAAAATTATTAAGGAATACGATGGTGAGGTTTGGTGTATTTCTAAGCATTTGTTAGCAGCAAGTTATAGATTAATGGAGTATGGAACAAAGTGTTTGGGTAGGGGTAAGAAGAAAGAGGCTGAAGAAGTTTTTGAGAAGGCATATAATCTTTACTCATTATTCTGGGCATTGAATATGGGTGTTATTAAATTAGAAGATGTAAAAAGTGTATAGTATGGGAAAAAAGATTAAAAAGGAAGTAAAAAAGAAAAAAGACTTTTGGAGTAAAATAGGGGATGTTGTTAAGAATGCTGTAGATTGTTGTTTGGAGTAGTTATTTACCAATCATTTTCTGTCCAATCTTGTTCTCTAGTTCTTGTCTGGCTTTTTTAGCAACACTTCCTCCATCTTTAGCTACTTGCTTGTTCTCTTTAAAGTTTTTTGGTTTCTTACTCTTAGATATCTCTGTGGTTGATGTCTCTGCTAACATATTTAATACTAATTCAAGATTGGTCATATTATCTCTCAAACTCTCTTTCTTTAACCCTTTCTTCTTCTTAAAATCTTTTACAGTCATATCTGACCATGCTTTGGTAATCTCATCTGTTAATATTGCAAACTCTACTCCTTCCTTTACACCTCTCTCCTGCCATTCATCAGTTAATTCTTTTCTAATTTCAATACTCTTTAATCTTTGGTTAATCCATTCCTTGGAATATCCTTTCTGAAGATATGTCCTCATAGCTCTGTTAAAAGCTAGTTCAGGGTCTTCTGTTTCTTCAATTCTTTCATATCCAACTTTAGCTAACCATATTTTAAGAGGTTCAGCTTTAGGAGAAGGTATTGATTGTATAATTCTAAGCAATGTCTCTGTATCTGCAACATCGGTTAAGTATTTCTTCCCATCAGAAGCCTCTAATTTCAGTTGTACGATTTTATCGTACAACTGACTTCCCTCTTCTCTTTCTAGTTTACTTTTTAAATCAGCCCAGTATCTTCTTGGGATAGTGGAGTTGGTGAGTACTTTAACGATATCTATGATAGAGAAATACCATAGTTCTTTTTCTTCATCCCATACTCTTCTAATCTTTTGTTGTTTGAAGATTGCAATTTTCTTTTGGTTTTTGTTCATATTGATATTGTAGGGTAGGTGAGTGAAGAAAACAAGTTGTAGAAAGGGAAAGTTAATGAATTGCTAATAGTTCTCAATCTCTATTATCTCAATTTCCTCTTTTGTAAGATTGTATAGTTTGTATATTACATCATCTATTTTACTATCTAATTTCTCTATTTCTCCTTGTATCTTAGTATGTTTTTCTGTATTAGGTGTTGTTTTTTGTAATTCTTTCTGTAAATTAAGCATTAGTTTTGCAAGTTTAGATAGTTCTGATTGTTCTGATGAGGTGGTGTGGGGGATGGGAATATCCTTTATTTCTCCGATTGGAACATGGTTAGTATTATTAAAATATTTGAAATAATAATTTATAAACTTACTATTTAGTAAAGCTAAGATATAGTGGATATCATCAGTATTTTTAGGGAAACAATAATTCGTAGTATGACCACAGAAATAATTTTTACCAATTATAGTAGCTTTAATTCTTTGCTTTTGTTCTTGATTAGAAACTTCCTGAAATACAATTCTCTCTTTCTTGTAATCTCCTCTCTTATCAATGGAGATGGGACACCATTCTCCCTGATTAGTTAAAGTAAGATATCTTCCAATATTCTTTCCTCTTAAAAGTGGCAAATACCCTTCTTTTGGATTTGTAATAAAAAATTGTTTCTGTGTACTAACATGTATTTCTCCTACAAATCCGTCAATAATATCTTGAAATGTTTTTGGTAGAGACTTTACTTTCGCTATAACCTTGTTCCAAGGTATGATGGCTAGATTAGAGTTTCTTAGAAAATCTGCTTGAGGGACCTTGTGTTTTCCATGTTTTTTTAGTACTAAACTAGAGAGTGAGTTTTTTCTCGCTTTCCTTTTTCTTAGAATAATGGTTGTTAAGGCCTGTGTTACATTTGTAAACACTCTATCAGATTCTGAATACTCCACTATTTCAATAATAGTGTTTTCTAATAGAAGTCTTCTTAATGTCGTACTCTCTTTGCTAGAAAGATAGTTACTAGGGCAGATAAACCCTAAATATCCTCCTTCTTTGAGTAATGAAATAGATCTTTCTATAAATGTTTTGTATAGGTTTATCTTTCCTCCGTGTGAGGTTAAATATTCATCTTTAAGATATTTTAAAGATGAATCTGAGCCTTTAACAATGACATATGGAGGATTCCCAACAATTACATCAAATCCACCTTTCTTAAACACTTCAGGAAACTCCTCTTTCCAATTAAAAGGACTCTGTTCTCTCCATTTATTTCCAAAATATTCTTCTAGTTTCTCCATATCTGCATCTACTAATGAGTTACCAACCCTTAGATTGTGTGAGAGGGTAGGGAGTTTTGTTCTTTGTTGAAGTACTCTTAAAAGTAGATTAAGTTTTGCAATCTCTATAGCTTGTCCATCCAAATCTACACCATATATATTGTTTTTTAGAACCTCAAAGGAGTCAAACAGTCCACTCTGTTTCCCCTTACGACTCATGGAATCTACTAATTTATCAAAAGAAGATATGAGGAATGAACCACTACCACAAGCAGGATCTAATACTTTAATATTTTCTAAATCTTTTGCTTTAGTTGTTTTAAGTATTTCTCCTAAAGTGTTTTCTACTAGATAGTCTACTATGTATTTAGGAGTGTAGTAGATACCTTGTGATTTTCTTTTTGAGCTTTTCTTTTCTTCCTTTCCTTCTTGGACATATCCTAGGTATTGTTCATATATTCCACCTAATATGTCAGTAGAAATTGCTGAAAAGTCGTACCTATATCCATCATTTGTTTGATAGAGACCTTGTATGATTTCTTCAAAAATATTGTTATCTGCTTGCCAACTTTCTACTGCGTGTAAGCTAAAGAGCTTTGAGTTATAGTTCTCATCAAACCATCGGAATCCATCAACCAGTCTTTTGTATATGTTATGTTTCTTACCACTAGATTCCCATTCTCTGACAAGGGAGAGTAAGATATTTTGTTCTATTTTCCTATCCTCTGCAGTTCTTATGAATATGAGTCTGTCTAGAACTTTCTGTACACCTTCATATATGGTGTTGTCATCAATCTCAGGATTGTTTTTTTTGAAATTCTTTATCAGCAGAACCCTCCATGTCATGAGGTCTGTGAATAGTTGTTCTCCTACCTGTTTTCTTTTAGTAAGTTTTCCCCATTTTTCGGCAAGTTCTGATAGTTTTCTTTCTTGAAAGCTCTCCTTGGAAAGTAACCATAGTTGGTCAAAATTGCTTAGGTATTCATTCCATTTTAGTTCAAAAAAGAGATTCTGTGTAAGACTTTTAGGAGGTATTTCTGCATTAAACACCTTTATACCTTCAAAATCTGTCAGGATTGCCCAAGTAGATCCTTTATTCCATGAATAGTTGATAGCTTGTTGTGCCCATTTCCATTGGTCTAAGTCAACCTTCATTGCTTTTGCTTCTAAGAACATTACAGGAATATCGTTTAATCGGAATGCAAGATCTACACGCCCATTTGAGATACTTTCTTCAGTGGTAACTTCATTTAGGTTCTGTAGGTTTCGCATATCCCAACCTAAGAATTCAAAGAGAGGTTCTATGAATTCGTTTCTTGTTTGGGCTTCATTGTATTCTTTTACTTTTCCAGAATCTAAGAGTTGTTGGTATTTTTCTACTAGTTTGGCAATTTGTTGTTTTGCTTCTTCTTTGTTCATTTTGTTATGTGGCGGAGAGGGAGGGATTCGAACCCTCGGTGGGCTTATGGGCCCACGACTCGTTAGCAGTGAGTTCCTTTCGGCCACTCAGGCACCTCTCCATGGTACGGAGTAATTATACTTTATATTGAGTTTTTATTCCATGCTATTAGCCCAATCTGTGTAATCAGAGAGGATTCTCCAGACTATGACAGTTTTTTCTTTCTTGATTACCTTGTATACAATTGAGTATGAATATACTTTTGCTTTTCTAAAGTGAGGATTTTTTAATAATAGTGGATTTCGTCTAGGAAATATAGCTAAAGATCTTAATGTCTTCTCTATTTCCATTTTCACCATATCTCTAGTTCTCTTGGATTGAGAGGTTTCTAGTATGTATGAATAAATACTGTCTAGGTCAATAAATGCTTTTTCTGTTAGTGTAACTAAATATTTAGAAGCCATATTTTTTGTTAAGTTCAGATATTACATCTTCAAGATTATAGACTCGTCCTGCTATTACATCTTCACTAGCTTCCATCATCTTTTTATGAAAATCTAGCTCTGCAAGTATTTTGTCATATTTCTCAGAACTAAGAATAGTTAAGGCTTTATGTCCATTCTTAGTTAGGTATACTGCTTCTCCTTTATCACATAGCTTTGTCAGCTCTTGTGTGTTTCTTAGGTATGATATTGGTTTGATTTCCATATATTCTTTACTTAATTTAGGTGTGCCATAATTATGACATAATCATGACAAGATATCCACTGTGATTATGTACCTGTAGTAAGATTAAAAAACCTTAAAAACGACTAGTTTGTTCTTTGGTGGTAAGGATAAATGTACAGACCAGGTCTGTAAGGGTGATATATGCTAAAATATACATATGTATCTAGGTATTCATGTATCCTCATCTGGTGGGATAGAAAATTCAATAAAGAATGGTGAAAAGTATGGAGTGAATAGTATTCAAATGATGCCTACAACCCCAATGAAGTGGGCTACTAAGTTAATTCCTGATGAAGATATTAATGCATTTTTAGATGAATTAGAGAAATCTAGTATAAAGAAGATTTTGATTCATGGAATATATCTAACTAATCTAGCAAGGGAAGATAAAAAGTTGTTTCATTTGGGTAAAATGGGTTTAGTAGTATATCTAGATTTTGCAGAGAAGGTAGCAAAGGGTATTAAAGAAAGGAAGATAGATAGTGAAGTATTAGGTGTATGTTTTCATCCTGGTTCTCAAAAAGAGTTGTCATATGAAGATAGTTTAGAGAGGATATCATACGGTATGCAATGGGTTTTAGATGAAGTAAAAGGTACTCAGAAATTACTGATAGAAACAACTGCCGGTACTGGAACTAACTTTGGAAGGAATTTTACAGAATTAAAGTTAATCAAGGAGGGGGTGAAAGATAGTCAGAGGGTAGGTTTTGTAGTTGATACACAACACACATTTGCAGGTGGGTATGACTGGGTGAATGATATCTCTGGTGTAGTGGAGGAAATGGATAGGGTGGTGGGTATAGAGAATGTTAAAGCAATACACCTTAATGACTCGATGGTAGAGTGTGGTAGTAACAAGGATAGACATGCTGATTTAGGTAAAGGTAAATTAGGTGAAAAAACAATATCAAAAATTCTTCATGAACCTAAATTTAAGAACATTCCTTTCATATTAGAAACACCTGCTTTAAAAAGTAATGCAACTATTCCTGCAGAGGTAGAGATATTAAAGAAGTTAGCATCTTAATTTAATCTAAGATATACATATATATGAGTATTCTAAAAAACAAAAAGATACAAAAATTTGTAGATAAATTACCTAATCCACAGATATTTACACTAATAGGGATTGCAATAGTTCTTGGAGTTATCATATATGTTATTGTCTTACTTTGTTCTACAAAATAATGGGACAGATTAATCTAAATGAAAAACAGAAAGAAGCAGTAGAGTTTAACAAAGGGGACTTACTCATTATTGCTGGTGCAGGTACAGGTAAAACCTCAGTTATCACAGAGAGAATCATACATATTATTAACAGTGGTTGGGCTAAACCATCTGAGATATTGGCTTTAACATTTACAGAAAAAGCTGCTCAAGAGATGCAAACAAGAATAGATGAAAGAATGGAGTATGGATATGATGAACCATATATCTCTACATTTCATTCTTTTTGTGATCATATATTACGAGAAGATGGTTACAATATTGGTTTAGATGGTAGCTATTCATTAATGAGTACAGCACAATCATATATTTTTCTAAGAAGACATCTCTATGACATGCCTTTTAAAACACTTTTACCAAAAGGAAATCCTACAAAATTCCTTAATGATTTCCTTAAACATGTAGGAAGATTACAAGATGAAGATGTCTCTCCTGAGGAATATATTAAATATGCAAAGTCTTTACCTAAGGGTACTCCAGCAGAGAAGGAGGAATATGTAAAAACAAATGAATTAGCTCAAGCATACAAAAAGTATTCAGAACTTAAGATTGAGAAATCTAGAGTGGATTTTGGAGATCTAATACTTCTTTCAATAAAGCTTTTTAGAGAGAAGAAAAATGTTTTAGAAAAATACAGAAAGAAGTTTAAATATATTCTTGTAGATGAATTTCAAGATACCAACTATACACAGAATGTTTTAGTTAATATATTAAAAGGTGAGAAAGATGGTCCTTTGTTAACAGTAGTAGGTGATGATGATCAGGCAATTTATAAATTTAGGGGAGCAGCTATCTCAAATATTCTTCAATTTAAGGAGAAGTATCCAGAAGCTCATGAGGTTGTTCTTACTGAAAACTATCGTTCAAAGCAGGAGATTTTAGATGCTGCACATACATTAATTAGGCATAATGATCCGTATAGGTTGGAGGTGACAGAGAAGATAGATAAAAGGTTGATTGCAAGAGGAATTTTTGATGAAGATGAGGATGCTCTTAACCTTATGGTTTCTCAAAGAGAAACAGGTGAGGCTGAAAGAGTTGCTGAGGAGATTATGAAGTTGACAGGGTATGGGGAGTTAGTAAAACAGAGTGAGGACAAGGATAGTCAGACATACGATGAGAAGGGGCAATCAACATTTCTTGATAGCCAAGATCCAGGTAAGGAAGCTAAGTACAAGTTTTCTGATATTGCAATTTTAGTAAGAGCTAATGCAAATGCAGATATCTTTGTTCAAGAATTAAGAAACAAGGGTATTAGGTACAAACTTGGTGGTGCAAGAGGGTTGTATTTTAGAGATGAAATTAAGGATATTATTGCTTTCCTTAGGGTCTTAGTTGACTACACAGATGAAGTTTCAATGTACAAACTTCTAACCATGCCTGTATGGAACTTTTCACCTAGGGAATATATGGACTTAGTACAGTTAGCAAGAGAGGAGAAGGTAACAATTTTAGAGATATTAGAAGGGGAGTGGAAGATAAAAGTGGGAGGAGAGGATTACAAGGAGGAAGATTTTAAGCATGTAGATAGTGAGATAATTGATAAGATACTTTCACCTCAGGCGATTGCTGGTATTGGAACACTTCTGATGCTTTTAGATTCTAGTATGAAAAAGATTAAAGACGGAAGGAGTCTTGTTGAGATACTGTATGACTTTGTAATGAATAGTGGGTATATTAATACTTTTTTGGAAGAGGATAGTGCAGAGAGTCTTTTTGCTGTTTCAAATATTAATAAATTCTTTGACTTAGTGAAGAGTTACGAGAAAGAGAATCCAGATTCTAATATATATGAATATGTAGATTATCTTAACTACAGTATTCAGATTGGAGATTCTCCTTTAGTAGACCTAACAGATATGGATGAGTTGAATGCTGTAAACATTATGACAGTACACTCTGCAAAAGGTTTGGAATTTCCAGTTGTATTCTTAGTTAATCTTGTTGCAGATAGATTTCCAACTAGGTCAAGGAGAGATGCTATTCCAATACCAGAAGAGTTGGTAAAAGAAATAGTTGCAGAGGAATTAACAGAAAAAGAAGCAAATCTTCAAGAGGAGAGGAGGCTTTTTTATGTTGGTGCAACTCGTGCAAAAGAAAAACTTTATCTTACAGCATCTAACTTTTATGGTGATGCTAAAAGAAAGAAGAAACCGAGTATTTTCCTTTATGAAGTACTTGATAGGGACGTTGACGATGACTTTAAGCAGAGAGCAGAGGTTGATGATTTTACTGATGACGGTATCCATTTAACTTTAGCACAGGGGGTAGGTGAGTCCATTATTCCCCAAACAGAAATTATGAATATTGTAAAAAGATTTAGCTATTCACAACTTAATGTGTATGAGAGTTGTCCTAGAAAATATGAGTATGCATATGTACTAAGAATTCCTACGAAAGGTAATGCTGCAACTGCTTTTGGTACTACAGTGCATAATACTCTTAAGGATTTCTATTCGTTGTTACAGAGGTCAAAAGAGGGTCTTGGTGGGATGATAGATGCTCCCGATAAAAAAGATCTTTTAGATTTGTATGAGAAAAATTGGGTAAAAATTGGGTATGAGAGTAAGAAACAGGAGGAGATTAGAAAGAAAGAAGGTGAAGGAATAATGGAAACATATTTTGAAAAGATTTACTCTCCAGAAGAAAAGCCTTTACGGTTAGAAGAATCTTTTGGAGTACATTTTGGTGATGTTGTGTTTAGTGGGAAGATAGATAGAATAGATTTAGTAGGGGAGAAGGATGGTGTAAAAGAGGTTTGTATTGTTGATTACAAAACAGGATCTGAAAAAGATGCTAGTGAGATAAAGAAGGACTTGCAACTACCACTCTATGCTCTTGTTGCTGAAGAGAAATTTGGTTTAAAAGTTGTTGGAGCAAAGTATGTGTTTGTTGAGACAGGTAATGTTGTCGATGTAAATGTATCTCAAGAGAGAAGAGAAGAGGCTAAAGAGAAGCTTCTTTCATCAATAGAAAGTATTAAGAAAGGTAATTTCACAGCGGCTCCAGGTTTTGGTTGCCGTTTCTGTGATTTTAGCTCTATTTGTGAGTATGCTGATTTATAGTATAATAGCAGGATGATGAATATACTTTTAACAATTAACAACTTTTTGGTACACAGAGTATACGCGGGTAGTTTGGGGGAGACTCTCTCTGGAGAATTAGTGGTTGATCCTAATGCAACGGATGTAGAAAGTTTAGTAGAGAAAATAGTAAGAATCTCTGTGCCTGTAGCAATAACAGCGGCTTTTCTTCTTCTTTCCTATGGAGGTTATTTGTTAATCTCTAGTCAAGGAAACCCAGAGAAGCTAGAGGAAGCTAGGTCATTAATAACAAATGCAATTGTAGGTCTTTTAGTTGTTGTTTTATCGGTAGTTATTCTCTTAGTGATTAGTGGTATGATAGGGGATGTGGGAGATGGTGGGATTTTTAACTAATTAATATGTTATAGATTACAAACATGGATGGCTCATTTGGTAGAAACATATCACGGTTTTTAAATTTTGGGTTGCCAAAATTAGGAGGAAATACTGATGTATACAGTGTCTTAGAGAAAGTTGTTGTTCCTAAGTTAAATTTTATTGTTGCTTTCTCTGCTGTGATTGCAGTAGCTATGATTATTTACTCTGCTTATACGTTGATTACATCTGTGGGTGATTCGGAAAAAACTAGTCAGGGACAGAAAACTTTAACTGCAGCAATTATTGGAATGGTTGTAGTGGTTGTAGCGAGAGTCCTTATTGTTTTTGTTCTTGAGAAATTGGGTCTTTAATGAGACTTGTTTTTAGTTGATTGTTTGTATACAATTTTAATAGCTTAATATATTTTATTTAAAAACATTTTAATTATGAAGATTTTTAAAATTCCTGTTGTTTATGCTCAAACAGAGATGATGAATGGTAGTGGAGGTGGTACTGGTGGTAATACTGGTGGTAGTCTTTTTCTAGATATTTTTGGTGATAATGGGAGTAAGATTGGTGGAGCAACTGTAGAAGGTGGTGTTCCTGGGATTATCACTAATGTACTTAAGTTTGCAACAGGTTTTGCAATAGTCGTCTGTGTAGGTATTTTGATATTTGCAGGTTATACATATATGACAGCCAATGGAGATGAGGGTAAGATTCAGACTGCCACTAAGTCATTAACTTGGGCAATCATTGGTCTTGTACTTTGTCTTG